>Ga0207428_10000036_pt1 | contig 223539 bp, 223 predicted proteins | sample RhiMethybrSRZTD1_FD_187600 | JGI IMG/M metagenome (GOLD analysis project Ga0207428, IMG submission 187600) | Populus rhizosphere microbial communities from Tennessee, USA - Rhizosphere MetaG P. TD hybrid SRZTD1 (SPAdes) (version 3) | ecosystem: Host-associated > Plants > Roots > Rhizosphere >...
AACCTTCCCATCGAGCAGCCGACGAAGTTCGAGCTGGCCATCAACGTCAAGACCGCCAAGGCGCTCGGGCTCACGTTTCCGCCGGCGCTCCTGCAGCGAGCCGACCAGGTCGTCAACTAACCGAGCGTCGCGGCCGACGCGTTGGTGTTCGCTGAGCGTTTGTGCGATCCTCCCGCGCGTAAGGAGGCCGCCATGGCCGAGATCCTGGGGATCGGGACGACCCACTACCCTCCTGGGCTGGTGCCTGACGAGCTCAAGCCCTGGCCCCTTGCCCGCATGCTGCAGACCGACCCGCGGATCCCCGAGCACCTGAGAAATCCGGCGAGCTGGCCCGAGCCGATGCGCGCCGAATGGGGCAACGACGAGGGCATCACCTCGTTCAAGGCGCACCGCGCCCGGGTGTTCGATTCGTTCCGAACGCTGCGGGACGAGATCGCCGCCTTTCGGCCCGACTTCATCCTGATGTGGGGCGACGATCAGTACGAGAACTTCAGGGAGAACGTGATCCCGCCGTTCTGCGTGCTGGCCTACGACACGCTCACGTTCCAGCCGTTCAAGCGTCTCGGTAGCCGTCCGAACATCTGGGGTGAGCCGGGCGACAAGACGTTCACCTGGCCGGGTCAGCCGGCCGCCGGGCGCTTCCTCACGAGCCGCCTGCTGGAAGCCGGCATCGACATGCCCTACGCCTACCGGCCGCTACACGGCGACGGCGTCGCGCATGCGTTCGCCAACACCCTGCTCTACCTCGACCTCGACCGTCAGGGGTTCTCGTATCCGGTGCTTCCGGTCACGGTGAACTGCTACGGCCGCGACGTCATCCGCTATCAGGGCGGCGGCTCTCAGCACAGCGAAGAGGCGGATCCGCCGGCGCCGTCGCCGCGCCGGTGCTTCGAGCTCGGTCGGCTCACCGCGCGCGTCCTGCGCGAGAGCCCGTGGCGTGTCGTGCTGCTGGCCTCGTCGAGCTGGTCGCACGCGTTCCTGACCGCGAAGAACCACTTTCTCTACCCCGATCTCGAGGCGGACCGCGTGCTGCTCGAGCACCTGCGCGCGGGCGACTACGACACCTGGCGCGATCTACCGCTCGAACGGCTCGAAGCCTCCGGCCAGCACGAGGTGCTGAACTGGGTGTGCCTGGCCGGCGCGATGGCCGAGCTCGGCGCCAAGATGGAGCTGGTCGACTGGATCGAGACGTGGATCTTCAACGCGCCAAAGTGCCAGGCGATCTTCCGATGAAAGCCGTCTACATCGCCGAGCCCGGAGGTCCTGAGAAGCTCATCTTCGGCGACCGCCCCGATCCCCAGGCGGGAGCGGGTGAAGTCGTCGTCCGTGTGCGCGCGACCGCGGTGAACCACGCCGACCTGGCGCTGCGCGCCGGACGCTCGGCCACCGGCGGGCTGCCGCGCATCCTCGGCCTGGACATCGCGGGCGAGATTGCGAGCCTCGGGCCCGGCGTGACCGGCTGGAGCGAAGGCGATCGGGTCGTGGTCGAGAATCGCGTGAAGTGCGGGACGTGCACGCACTGCGTGCTCGGCCGGGATGAGTTCTGCGAGCGGCAGAAGCGGCTGGGCGGCGAGCTCGACGGCGGCCACGCACAGTACTGCAAGGTCCCCGCGGCCAACCTGCAGCGGATTCCCGAGCACATGGGGTTCGAGGAAGCCTCGACGTTCCCGCTGGCCGGCCACACCGCCTGGCACTGCCTCTTCGAGCGGGTCGGTCTCCAGCAGGGCGAGGACATCCTGATCCAGGCCGTCGGCAGCGGCGTCGGAAGCTTCGGCCTCTTGATGGCCAAGGGCGTCGGCGCCCGCGCGATCGTGACCGCCGGAAGCGACTGGAAGCTCGCCAAGGCCAAGGAGCTCGGCGCCGACGAGGTCGTCAACTACACGACCACGCCGAAGTTCAGCCAGCGCGTGAAGGAGCTGACCGGCGGCCGCGGCGTCGACGTCGTGTTCGACTGTGTCGGCGCGACCGTGTGGGACGAAAGCTGCGCCAGCCTCAAGCCCGGCGGCCGGCTCGTCATCACCGGCACGACGGCGGGCAGCCAGATCCCGTTCAACCTCTCGGTGCTGCAGAGCCGCCCGCTCACGTTGATGGGCAGCGGCGCGCGCAGCCGCCGGAGCTTCGCGGCGATGATGCATCGCGCGCGATACGGCGGTCTTCGCGGCGTGGTGGGCCAGACGTTCGATCTGGCCGAGGCCGCGCGCGCCCACGAGGTGATGACCGGGCGCGATTTCTTCGGCAAGCTGGTCTTGCGGGTTCCCTAGCCCGCGGCGCGCTCCCTGGGAGGAGATTCCGACATGAACATGATTCGCCTCTACACCGGCAAAGACGGCCAGACTCATATCGAAGAGCTGGACCCCGCCACGCACCCGGAGCTGGCGACGATGCAGGCGACGAAGGGCATCGTCTTTCGCACGACGAAGCCCGGCCATTTCGTCGACTGGCACAATGCGCCGCGACGCCAGTTCGTCATCACCCTGGCCGGCGAAGTCGAGATCGGTCTCGGCGACGGCACCGTGCATCGCTACGGCGCCGGGCATGTGACCCTGGCCGAAGACCTCACGGGCAAGGGCCACACGACCCGCGTCGTCGGCGACAAGCCCAGATTGTCCGCCACGATCCCTTTGGCCGACTGAAACGCCGACAGACAAGAGGAGGACCCATGGGCCAGATTCTCGGCCTCGGTATCACGCACTACCCCCCTCTTTCGTACAAGGGCAACATGACCAGCCGCATCAAGCTGCTGGTCGCCGACCCGCTCTTGCCCGAGAAGCTGCGCACGCCGGCGGGCTGGCATCCGACGATGCGCGAGCAGTGGAGCACCGACGAGGGCCACGAGCACTCGGAGAAGCACCGGGCGGACCTCATCCATCACTTCAGGAAGATCCGCGCCGAGCTCGACGCGTTCGAGCCGGACTTCGTGCTGCTCTTCGGCGACGATCAGTACGAGAACTATCGCGAGGACTGCGTGCCGCCGTTCTCGATCCTCGCCTACGACTCGGTCGACGTGCAGCCGTGGAAGGGCCACCGCGGCGAGAACTGGTGGGACGAGCCCAGGGACAAGACGTTCACGATCACCGGCCACCGCGCGGGCGCCAAGCACCTGGCCTCAGCACTGCTCGGTGACGGCGTCGACGTCGCCTACGCCTACAAGCCCCTGCACCACCCGCTCGGGCACGCGTTCGTGAACTCCGTCCTCTATCTGGACATCGATCGCAAGGGCTTCCCCTACCCGGTCGTGCCGTTCACCGTGAACTCGTACGGGCGCTGGCTGATCGGCGCCCACGGCGCACCGATGACGCCCTCGCAGGCGGCGACGCTCGCCGGACAGAGCGAGCTCGATCCGCCCGGCCCGCAGCCGTGGCGCTGCTTCCAGGTGGGCGGGGCGATCGCGCGCGGCCTCGCGGCGAGCCCGTGGCGCGTGGCGGTGATCGCGTCGTCGAGCTGGAGCCACTCGTTCCTGGTCGAGAAGAACTCGCTGATGTTTCCGGACGTCGAGTCGGACAAGCGCTACTACGCCGCGCTGCGCGACGCCGACTGGAACGTCTGGCGTACCACCACGATCGCGGAGGCCGAAGATCGCGGCCACCACGAGCTCTTGAACTGGTTCTGTCTCGCGGGCGCCATGGCCGAGCTTCGGCGCAAGCCCGACGAGTCGGTCTTCCTGGAGTCGTGGATCTCGAACTCCAACAAAGTGTTCGCGGTGTTTCGACCGTAACCAGCATCAACAGGAGGCGAAGATGATCTACGAAGTTCGCACCTACTCCCTGCGCACCGGAGCCGTGGCCGAGTTCGAGGATCGCTTCGCGAAGAGAAAGCCGCTTCGCGAGAAGCATTCCAAGCTCGGCGCCTTCTGGCACACCGACTTCGGCCCGCTGAACCAGGTCGTGCACGTGTGGCCGTACGAGGACCTGAAGCACCGCACCGCGGTCCGCGACGCGATGACGAAGGACAAGGAGCTTCAGGCGCTGCCCGGCGGGCGCGATCTGATCGTCGAGCAGCAGGCCGACATCATGATCCCGGCGCCGTTCATGCAGCCGCTCGGCAGCCGCGACTTCGGCGTCGGCAACTTCTACGAGATGCGCATCTACACCTACGCGCCGGGTGACCTGGCCGCGGTGCTCGAGGCGTGGGGCAAGGCCGTGCCGATTCGCGAGAAGCTCTCGCCGCTGGCTGCCTGCTGGACGAGCGAGCTCGGCGGGCTCAACAAGTTCGTGCACGTCTGGCCGTACAAGGATTCCAACGAGCGCACGCGGATTCGCGAGGAATCGCGCAAGGGCGGTCAGTGGCCGCCGCAGTCCGGTGTCCGCCCGGTTCGGCAGGAGAACAAGATGCTGATCCCGGCGGCGTTCTCGCCCCTGCGGTAACTTCTCAGCTCGGCCGGGCGGCCCCTCGCCTCGCGCAGGGGCCGCCCGGCCGGCACGTCATCGCTCCATGGCTGTGCGCGCCGCAGGCCGTCGCGGGGCTGGGGCCCGCCGGCCGAGGCGCGCCTATAGGGAAAACCAACATGGCATCGCTCAGCCGGCAGCTCGCGCAGTGGGTCGCGGCGCTCCGCTACGAGAACCTTCCCGCCGAGGTGGTCGATCGCGCCAAGGGCGTCACCTTGCAGGGGCTCGCTTCCGTATTGCTCGGGTCGCTGACGCCGGGCGGTCGGCAGGCCGTCGCGCTCATGACCGCGGAGGAAGCCGGCGTGAAGAACGGCGCCACGATCATGGTGGACGGCACGCGCGTGACGAAGGGCGGCGCCGGGTTCGCCAACGCCGAGATGGCGATGGCCGGCGGCAAGTGGGACACCTTCCGTATGCTGACCCACCCGGGGACCAGCATCATTCCCGGCGCCTTCGTCGCCGCGGAGGCGAGCGACGCATCCGGGCGCGATTTCCTCACCGGCATCGCGGCGGGCTACGAGGTGATGGAGCGGATGGCCGCCGACTTCATCCCCACCGTGATGGCGCGCGGCTTTCACGCCGGGGTCGTGTTCGGCATCTTCGGCCCGGCCGTCGCCGCGGCGAAGATCATGGGGCTCAGCGAGGACCAGGTGAACACGACGATCGCGCTCTGCGCGAGCCTGGCCGCCGGCAACCTCGAAGGGGCGCGCAGCGGCGGCCGCCCGCTGCGCGAGGGCGGCGCAGTCCGCAACGCGATGCTGGCAGTGGCGCTCGCCAAGCAGGGGCACGCCGGCGGCGAGACCGTGCTCGAGGGCGAGGCCGGCTTCTACCACGCCTACGCCGGCAACAATCAGGGCCGGCTCACCCACAGCTTCGTCGGCGACACCCGCACGAGTCTCGACAAGGTGACGGCCGGGCTCGGGCGTGATTGGATGTTCCTCGAGACGCTCTATCGCATCTACTCGACCGCGGGCTACAACATCGCCCACATCGACGTGACCGCGGCCCTGTGCCGCGAGCACGACATCGCCTACAAGGACGTCGATCGCGTGGAGGCGGTCGTGAACTGGCTCGAGACGCAGTATCCGAGCCCGGCGTTTCCGAGCCGGCGTGAAGATCAGGAATGGAAGCCCGGCGGCACCGCCTACTATGCCGCGTACGGCGTGGTGAAACGCGGCTTCCCGATCTTGAAGGCGCAGGTCGATCCGGCCGGCGCCGACGATCCGCCCGAGGTGCTCGATCTCATGAAGCGCGTGAGGCTGATTCCCTCGCACGAGATGACGCTCTTCGGGCCGCGGATCACGATCTTCACGAAGGACGGCAAGAGTTACACGAAGCAGGCCACCGGCCGCGAGTTCATCTGGGACTTCGGCGAGGAGGCGCGGCGCATCCGCGACGTCGCTCCGGGGCTGCCGATCCCGGCGGCGCAGTTCGATGAGATCATCGCGACGTGCCGCGATCTCGACAAGCAGCCACGCGCCGACAAGCTCGTGCAGCTGACCTTGAAGAAGGCCTGAGGAGGGTCGCACACGATGCCGGGCAAAGTGCGCAGGATCGTGACGGGCGTCAACGCGGCCGGGCGCTCCTTCATTCTGTCGGACACGATGCTTCCGACGGCGTCTGTCGCGCCGGGTGCGCCCGTCCGCACGGGCCTCTGGACGACGACGACCGCGCCGGCGTCGAACGCGGGCGCGCACGATCCCGTGCCCGACGGCGTGATCTTGCACACGCCGCCCGCGCACAAGGGCGGCACGGTCGTTCGCATCACCGACATCGTGCCGGACAAGAACCACGCCTACAGCGCCGACGAGCTGCGCCGGCGCAACTGCAAGACCACGCCGGATCGCTCCGCGCGACACCCCGGCTTCCACGCGACCGACACGGTCGATTACGCCGTGTGCCTGGAGGGCGAGGTGTGGGCGGTGCTCGACGAGGACGAGACGCTGATGCGTCCGGGCGACGTGCTGATCCAGCGCGGCACGTACCATGCCTGGTCGAATCGGAGCGATCGAATCGCCCGGATGCTGTTCGTGCTGATCGACGCCGAGCCGCTCGCGAATCACTAGCGCCGCGCGGCTGGGCCACGCCAAGCGGCGGCAACCGATTGCGCGAACACGCCGGGTGACGCAAAATTAGCGGGGCCCATCGATCGTGACGTCGACCATCATTCGCCCAACCCTTCTGGCGGCCGCCGCCCGCATCGCTTCCGGGCCGGCGACCATACCGGCTCGATCGATGAGCCGGCGCGCCGCGCTGCTCGGCATCGCCGGCGCGCTGCTACCGGCGGTCGCATATGGCCAGAAACCGGGGACGCCGCAGGTCGGATGGCTGTCCGCGGGCTCAGAGCCTGATCCGTTCCTGGAAGCGTTTCGCGGGGGCCTGCGTTCGCTAGGCTACGTCGAGGGCCAGAACGTCGTGCTTCACGTCCGACACGCTCACGGCAATCTCGAGACCCTGCAGGCGGGTGCGGCCGACCTGGCGCGGCTCAAGGTCGCGGTGATCGTCGCCAGTCTCACGGCGGTCCGTGCGGCACGGGCGATCAAGGACATTCCGATCGTGTTCACGATCAGCGGCGATCCGGTCGAGGCCAAGCTCGTCCAGAGCTTGTCGCGCCCGGGTGGCAATCTGACCGGCAGTACGTTCCTGTCGCTCGAGATCGCGGGCAAGCGGGTCGAGCTCCTCAAAGAAGCGTTCCCTCGGCTGCGCGCGCTGGCGGCTCTCTCGAACACAGATCATCCTGGCGAGAAAGCGGAGCTGCGCGCCACCGAGTCCGCCGCCCAGAAGCTCGGCATCAACCTGGTCTACGTGCCGTTCTCGCAGTCGCCATTCGGATCGAGCCCGGCACTCGACCAGGCGCTCGACGCCGTACGACGCGCGCGGGCCGACGCGATGGTGGTATTTCCCGAGGGCGCGACGATGGCCAATCGCGCCGGCCTCGCGAGCTTCGCCGCGGCCCAGCGCATGCCGTCGATGTTCGGCTGGTCGGAATACACGACAGCCGGCGGGCTCATGAGCTACGGCGCCAGCCAGCGCGACGCCCACGCGCGGATGGCCGGCTACGTCGACAAGATCCTGAAGGGCGCCGAGCCCGGCGAGCTGCCCGTCGAGCAGCCGACCCGATTCGAGCTGGTCGTGAACTTGAAAACCGCCAAGACGCTCGGGGTGACGATTCCACAGATCCTGCTGCTCCGGGCCGACCAGGTCATCGAGTGAGGTGACGATCCCATGGCCCTGAAAGATTCGATCGCGCTCGGCATGTCGCTGCCCCACCGCTCGCCGGAGCCCGTCGACATGAGCGTCGTGCGCCGGGTGGCCCAGCGCGCCGACACGCTCGGCTTTCGCGACCTGTGGGTCACCGAGAACACGCTGGATCACGTGTTCTCGTTCGATCCGGTCGTGATCCTGACCTACGCGGCCGCGGTCACGGCGAAGATCCGCGTGGGCGTGTCGGTGGCCGTGCTGCCGGTCCAGAACCCGATCCACGTCGCGCACCACTTCGCCACGCTCGACTACGCGAGCGGCGGCCGCGCGATCCTCGGCGTGGGGCTCGGCCGCGACCAGCACTATCCCCAGTTCCAGGTGCCGCGCGAGCATCGGGTGCGGCGCTTCCGCGAGCAAGTCGAGCTGATCCGGGCGCTGTGGACTCAGCCGAAGGTCAGCTACAAGGGCAAGATCTATCAGCTCGAGGCCGGCGCCATGTCGCCGCGGCCGGTGCAGAAGCCGCATCCGCCGATCTGGTTCGGCGGCGGCCATCCCGACGCCGTTCGCCGCTCGGCCGAGATGGCCGACGGCTGGATGGGCGCCGGCGGCTCGACCAACGCCGACTTCAAGCGCTCGGTCCCGTTGCTGCGCGAGCACCTCGAAAAGGCGCGGCGCGATCCGAAGACGTTTCCGATCTCCAAGCGCGTGTTCCTGTCCGTACACGAGCGCGCCGACGTCGCGCGCGAGGAGCTTCACCGCTGGTACAGCGTCGTCTACCACAACCCGCCGGGCACCGACACGTCCGGCGTGCACGGTACGCCCGAGCAGGTGCGCGAGCGGCTCGAAGAGCTGGTCGCCGCGGGCGCAAATCACCTCTTGCTGAATCCGATCGCCCGCCACGCCGAGCACGTCGAGGCGCTGGCCTCCATCACCGGGCTCGCCTAGCCGCGGCCGTAAGCCCGGGAGCTCGGTGCCTCGCATCTCGGCGCAAGAGTTCGAGCGGCTACCGCTTCGGGTTCACGAGTTTCTCGCGGGCGTGCCGCTCCACGACGTCTGGGCGGTGGATTTGCCGCGCACACGGGGCGGCATCACGCTGGATGAGTTCTTGCGGGCTGCGGGCGGGCGCCCGTTCACACCCTCGCCAATCGTGCGGGCGCTGCTGAGCATCCGTTTCTTCGTCGGCGGGCTCTTCGGCTGGGATCGCGAGAAAGCCGGACCTGTCGGGGAGACCTTCGCAAGCCGCCTGACAACGGCCGATACCGCCAGATCACTGGCGCCGGCGGGCACGCGCAAGGGGCCCTTCCGGGTCGTGTACCACTTCGAGAACGAAGAGCTGCTCGAGCTGACGAACCGCACTGCCCACGCCGCGGCGCTGAGCGCCCTGGTCGAGACGCCAGGCGCCTATCGCTTCTATTTCGGTGTGTACGTGCGCGAGGTCGGCCGCTTCACAGCCGCCTACATGGCCGCGATCGACCCGTTTCGCACGCTGGTCGTCTATCCGTCGCTGCTGCGCAGCGTGCGCACGACCTGGAACCGGACGTTCGCGACCTGAGACCGCACGACGGGACTACGCAGGATCGAACAGACGCTCGACGCGAGCCAGTAGCGGGCTCTGCAGCAGCGAGGCGTGGTGAGCCGGCAAATCCACCCACACCGGGAACTCGCGTCCGGTGATCTTGCGAATCTTGGTCGGTCCGGCCAGCGACATCAAGCTCTGCCAGGAGTCGGCGAGCTCGGGATGGGCGAGCAGCAGGAGTCCGCGACCCAGATACCCGTCGGCGACGCCTGACAGAGCAACCCCGGCCTCGCTTACCGCCGCGCTCAGCTCTTGGGGACCGAACAGTCGTCTCGTCGCACCCGTTTCCCATACCAAAACGGGGCAGAGCCCGCGACCCGTCTCGCCGAGGGCGCCCAGCCAGTCGCGCCGGGCCACCGTCAGAAACCGCCGATAGGCGTCGCCCACCCCGTCCGGAGCGTCCTCGTGCTCCCGGAGAAGGATGGACGGAAACGGGGCATCGGGCAGGCTGTACGCGCGGATCAGCGACCCGGGAACCGGGCACCCGAAGGGGGCCACTCGCCCGAGAAAATCGGTCAGTGCCTCGCCCGAAAGAGCGGCCTGCGGAATCGCGAGCAGGTACCGTGTGGCGTCAGGTCGTGGCTCGGCTGCCAGGAGCACCTCGCCGCTCGGCCAGGCCCGGCCGGTCGAGACGCCATCGACCCCAAGCTCCGCCCCACGGCAACGGCGTTGCTGGACGCTCATGCTCCGGTTAACATGCCAGACATCATCTCCAAGGAGGGCCCAAATGGCCGAAGGCAAATGTCACGTCGAGATCGTCTACTGCGTCGTCTGAGGGTATCTCCCCGTGGCCGTCAGTGTGGCGGCCGAGCTGTCCTCGGTCAACTATCGGGAAACCGCGATCACCCTCACCCCGTCCGACAGCGGCAGGTTCGAAGTGTACCTCGACGGCAAGAAGCTCTATGACCGCAAGGCGCCGGGCGCCGTCGACTTCCTGCCCGCGCTGAAGGAGATCCACAAGATCCGCGACGCGATCAAGGAGATCTTTGGCGTGGCGACCGCACCGGCGGCCCACTAGGAGATCGGCATGGCCATCGGCACGCACCATCTGCACGTGAAGACGCGAGACCCCAAGCAGACGATGCAGTTCTACGTCGACAACCTGGGCGCGACCCTGATCGCAGATATGGGCGCGCGCGGCTATCGCGTGAACCTGCACGGGCTGCAGCTCAACATCACGGGCATCATCGACTCGCAGAAGCGCGAGCAGCACTACGGGCTCGAGCACATCGCGGTCGATACCGATGACTATGCCGGCACGCTGGCGCAGTTCCGGGCCAAGGGCGTCCGCGTCCTCGAAGAGCTGCCGCCCAACAACGGCCGGCGGGTCTGCTTCCTGGAAGCGCCCGACGGTGTGCAGATCGAAGTGATCGAGAAGGTGTAGCACGTGGACGCCCGCCGGTCCGGCCAGCCCGACGCCGTCAAGGAGCAAGTCGCGGCGCACTGGAACCGGCGGGCGCCCGGCTTCGACGCAGACTTCGGCCACAGCATCAAGACGCCGGCCGAGCGCGCGGCGTGGGATCGCATCCTCGATGCCGTTCTTCCCGCCGGTCGCAAGCTCGACGCGCTCGACGTCGGCTGCGGCACCGGCTTTCTCACGTTCGAGCTGGCCGGCCGCGGTCATCGCGTCACCGGCGTCGACTTCGCGCCCGCCATGATCGCCGAGGCCCGCCACAAGGCGGCGGAGCGCTCCGTGTCGGTGCGGCTCGAAGAGGCCGACGCCGAGCAGCTTCCGTTCCCGGCCGGCAGCTTCGACCTCGTGATCAGTCGCCATCTCCTGTGGACGTTGCCGCACCCGGAAGCGGCCATCGACGAATGGATTCGCGTCCTGCGCACGGGTGGGCGGCTGGTCGTGGTCGACGGGCAGTTCGACGCCGGCGCGCTCATCGCTCCGGCGTCGAGCGCCCGCGCGAGCCAGGAGTACGCGGCGATCGGCGACCAGCTTCCCTTCCTCGGCGGGCGCGCGCGGGAAGAGATCGAGTCGCTGCTGACCGCGCACGGCCTGCGCAACGTGCATGGCGATCCGCTGCACGATCTGGTGGCCGCCCAGGCGCAGCGCATGATCGACGAAGGGCTCGAGCGGCGCACGCACCGGCGCTACGTCGTCTGGGGCGACGTCGCACCTCGCTAGCTCCCGAATCGGAGACCTGAGACCATGACACGAGTCCTGCTCGCCGCGTTGCTCGCCGTCACCGTCGCCGGACACGCCGCGGCCCAGCCGAAGCCGGCCGCTGCGACGAAACCCGAGGGCGAGATGCGCTGGGCGCTCTACGTGACCTTGGCGCCGGCGTGGTTCGACCCGGGTGAGACGAGCGCCGGGTTTCTGACGCCGTTCTGGATCCTCTACGCGCTGCACGATGCGCTCGTGAAGCCGATGCCCGGCAATCTCATGGCGCCGAGTCTGGCCGAATCGTGGACGCTCAGCGCCGATCAGAAGGTCTACGAGTTCAAGCTGCGGGAGGGCGTCAAGTTCCACAACGGCGATCCGTTCACCGCCGAGGACGTGAAGTTCAGCTTCCAGCGCTCGAAGGTCGGCAAGGTGTTGAAGGACCGCGTGCGCGACGTCGAGATCGTCAGCCCCTCGCGCGTGCGCTTCCATCTGAACGAGCCGTTCCCCGACTTCATGGCGTTCTACGGCACGCTCGCGACGGGCGCCAGCTGGATCGTGCCCAAGAAGTACGTCGAGAGCGTGGGCGACGACGGCTTCAAGAAGAAGCCGATCGGCCTCGGCCCCTACAAGTTCGTGAGCCACACGCCCGGGATTGAGCTCGTCATGGAAGCCTACGAGGGCTACTGGCGCAAGATGCCGTCGGTGAAGCGCCTCGTCTTCAAAACGGTCCCCGATGCGACCACGCGCGCCGCGATGCTGAAGACGGGCGAGGTCGACATCGCCTACATGCTCGACGCGACGTCGGCGCTCGAGCTCAAGCGCGATCCATCGATTCGCCTCGCGTTCTCGGGCGCGATCGGCATCCACTATCTCGACTTCTTCGACCAGTGGGATCCGAAGTCGCCGTGGCACGACCGGCGGGTTCGCCTGGCCGCCGTCCAATCGATCGATCGCCGGGCGCTCAACGAGGCCGAGACGCTCGGCGCGTCGCGGCTGACCGGCGCCATGGTCCCGCGCAAGTTCGAGTTCGCGCTGGCGCTCGAGCCCTATCCGTACGACCCGGCCAGATCGAAGCAGCTCCTCGCCGAGGCGGGCTATCCGAACGGTTTCGACGCCGGCGACCTCTATCCCTACCCGCCGTATTTCTCGACGGGCGAGACGATCGCCGGCTACTTCGGCGCCGTCGGCATCAAGATCAAGGTGCGCACGATGGAGCGCGCGGCGCTGCAGACGGCGTGGGCGAGCAAGAAGCTCCACGGCCTGTGCATGTGCACGGTGGCGAGCTACGGCAACGCCGCGACCCGGCTGGCCGACCAGGTGCCGAGCGACGGCGCGTACGCGCGCGGCGCCGACCCCGACATCGACGCGCTCTACCGGCAGCAGGCGAAGGAGACCGATCGGCGCAAGCGCGAGGCGATGCTCCACCAGATCCAGCAGCTCCTCTACGAGCGCGTGCGGTTCGGGCCGCTCTGGGAATTCATCTGGCCAAGCGGCATCGGCCCGCGCGTGGCCGAGCCCGCGCTGATGCTGATCGACCCCTACCCGTGGTCGGCGCCGCTCGAAGAAGTGCGTCTGAAACCGCGGTAGCCGGTCACCGAAGGAGCCGACATGGCCCGCGTGAAGCCCATCGTCAACCGGGACGACGTCGCGCCCGAGCACCACGCGCTCTTCGACGAGCTGGCGGCGCTGCGCGGGCGCATCAGCGGGCCGTCGACGATCGTCCTGCACAGTCCGAGCCTCGCGCGCCCCTGGAACGAGATCAGCGAATATCTGCACCGGCAGAGCATCGTCGAGCCCGAGCACGCCGAGCTCGCCGTGTGCGCGACGGCGCGCGAGAAGGACTGCGGCTATGTCTGGAACGCGCACGTGCCGCTGGCGCGCAAGGCGGGCATCCCGCCGGCGACGATCGACGTCGTTCGCGATCGTAAATCCCTGGCTGGGCTCTACGAGCCGGAAGCCGCCGTCATCCTGTACGTCCGGCAGCTCGTTCGAGACAACCGCGTCGAGTCCGACGTGTTCGATCAGCTCCTTGCCGCTCACGGCTCGCAATGGATGGTGGAGCTCACGTACTGGATCGGCCGCTATCAGGCTCTGGCCGGCATCCTGAACGGCTTCGAGGTCACCGCGGCGGCGCCCGCCGAAGTGCTGCCGCCGGCTCCTCGCTCCGGCACCGCACCGGCGGAAGTCCGCGCCCCCTTGGCGACGCCGCGTGTCGAGCCCATCACCCGGCCGGATCAGCTCGTCGAGACGCATCGGCCCGTCCTCGACGCGGTGATGAAAGACCGGGGCGGCCGAGTGCCCGGCCCGTTCCGCATGCTGCTGCACAGTCCGGCGCTCTGTCGCCGGCATCTCGACGTCGGGACCCATCTGCGCACGCGGTCGCGGCTCGAGCCCGCAGCGATGGAGCTCGCCATCATCGCCTCGGCGCGCGAGAAGGACTGTCCCTACGTCTGGGCCGCGCACGCGCCGGCAGCGCGCAAGGCCGGCGTGAGCGACGCCGCCGTGCGCGCGGTGCGCGATCGCGCCGATCTCGCGGCGCTGCCGGAAAGCGAGCGCGACGTTGTCGCCTACGTGCGCCAGCTCTCGCGAACCAACGCCGTCGCCCAGGACGTGTTCGACCGGTTGCAGGCCCGGCATGGTGTGCCGTGGCTCGTCGAGCTCACGTGTCTCGTCGGCCACTACGGCATCACCGCGGCCATCCTGAACGCGTTCGAGGTCGCGCCCGCTCCCGACGCCGAGCCGCTGCCCCTGTCGGCCGGCAAGAAAGGACCATGATGCTGCTCACCGAACGCCGCAAGCAATATCGACGAGTCCTCGAAGGCAGCGCCTGTGTCCACCCCGCCTCGGTGTTCGACGCGATGTCGGCGCGCATGGCCGAGTCGCTCGGGTTCGAGATCGGCATGTTCGCGGGCTCGATCGCCTCGGGCACGGTGCTCGGCGCGCCGGATCTGGTGGTCCTGACCTTGACGGAATTCGCCGAGCAGATCCGGCGCATCACGCGCGGCAGCGATCTGCCGCTGATGGTCGACGCCGATCACGGCTACGGCAACGCGCTCAACGTCATGCGCACGGTGGAGGAGCTGGAATCCGCCGGCGTCGCCGCGCTGATGGTCGAGGACACGGTGCTTCCCACGCCGTTCGGCGGCGGCCAGGCCGAGGCGCTGATCTCGGTCGAGGAGATGCTGGGCAAGCTCAAGGCGGCGGTGGCGGCGCGGCAAGATCCGGCGCTGGTCGTCATCGGTCGCACCGGCGCGCTGCGCCGCGGCGGCATCGCCGAGGCGGAAAAGCGCGTGAAGGCCTACCAGGACACCGGCGTCGATGCGATCTTCCTGGCCGGCGCGGGCAAGCGCGAGGAGGTCGAGGCAATGCGCCGCGCCACCAAGCTGCCGCTGCTCCTGGGCGGCTCGCCGCCCGAGCTGGCCGACAAGAGCTATCTCGCGGCGCAGGGCGTGCGGATCGCGCTACAGGGCCACCAGCCGTTTTACGCCGCGGCCAAGGCGGTCTACGACACGCTCAAGTATCTGCGCGAGGGCGGATCGCCCGCCGGGCTCAAGGACCGGGTCGCGTCGGAAGAGCTACTGAATGTCGCGCTGCGACAGGACGAGTACAAGCGCCGCCAGTCCAGCTATCTGCGCTGAGCTCGGCGTGCCGCGCACCGCGGCCGGCTACCACACGAACGGAATCAGCCGGTACCGCACGCGCCTGGTGTAGGCCTCGTAGCCCGGAAGCTCGCGCTTGAGGAATCGCTCCTCGACGCGGATCCGGACCACGATCAAGAGCACCGTCACGAGCGCCAGCACGGTCGCCGCGTACGACTCGAGCCACAGCGGCATGCTCACGAAGAAGAGCACGGCGCCGGCGTACATCGGGTGGCGCACGACGGCATAGAGCCCGCGGTCGACCGCCACGTGGTGGCGCTCTTCCTGATGCCTGACGGCCGGTGACGCGAACGGATTGGCCCGCAGCGCCTGCGTCATGATCCACCAGCCGATGATGAAGAGCACGAGCCCGGCCGCGGAGATCAGTGGTCCCGGCTTGGGCATCACATGCAGTCTGAACACGTCGATCGGAATGAACGCCACATCGATGACGAACACCGCGATCAAGAGGCTCACGACGATCTTGTCCGTCCGCGGCTGCCCCGGCTGCACGGGTGACTTGAACCGCTCCTCGAGCAAGGCGGGGCTCGTCCGGCGAAGGATCGCCGTGCCCGCCACCGCGGAGACGAAGATGACGCCGAGGAGCACCCACGCGCGCCACCAGTCGAGGTTGCGCGTCGGCAAGAACAGCAAGGCGGCGAAGATGGCCACGTTGATGGCCACGCCGGACGCCAGCTTCAGCATGACGTGGTTGGAGCGCTACGCGCCCGCAAGTGCGTCGAGCGCTGCGAAGACGATCTGCTCGCCTCTCGCGTCGCCCTCGAGCGCGCACATCGCGCACACCGATGCTCCACCGAGTCGCGGAGCGTGGAACGCGGAGGCGGTGTAGCCCGGTCCCTCGCCGCTGTGGCCCCAGAGCAATCCCCATCGCGATTGCGCATCCCCCATGATGCCGAGCCCATAGCCCGGCCTGACCCACTGGGCCGGCGCATTGGTCACCGGGACGAGCGTGGTCAGCTCTCGAAGCGATGCTGCCGAGACGAGGTGCCCGCCGAAGAGCGCCGCGAAGAAGCGCGCGATCTCGGACGGGGTCGAGGCCACCACGCCGTGCGACACCCAGCCGGGATGATAGACATCGCGCACGTCACGCGAAGCGCCGTCCGGCGCCAGCGCTCGCGACGGAGCCGGAGTGAGCACGGCAAGATCGCGCACGGACTCGGGAACGAAGGTACGGGCGAGGCTGAGGGGTCGCGCGATGCGCTCGGCGACGAGCGCGGCGAAGGAGCGCCCACCGCCACGCTCCGCGACATGCTTCAGGAGCATGTAGCCCGGGTTCGAGTAGGCCCATCCGCTCCCCGGCTCGAAGCTGAGCCCTTTCGCGAGCGTTTCGGCGACGAAGCGCTCGAAAGACCACGGCAGCGCGGGCAAGGCACGCACATCTTCATGGTACGCGGGCAGTCCGCCGTAGTCGGGAACGCCGGCGGTGTGATTGAGAAGCTGGTAGAGCGTGATGCGCTCGGCCTGAGGCAGATCGGGCGCCCAGCGTGCGAGCCGATCGTCCAGACTCAGGAGCCCCTCATCGCGCAACAGCAGCACCAGCACGGCGAGGAACGTCTTGGTGATGCTGTAGGCGAGATACGCGGGCTCCCGCGCATCCGATCGTGAGACCCACGCGGTCACCGGCTCAGTGCCATCCGAGATGGCGACCGCGACGCCGGCGGCGCCACGGCTGCCTACGTGTCGCTCGAGGATGTTAGCCAGCGCTGCTGCGAGAGACATGGGACGGGTCGGCGCCCGCGGCTCGACGCCGCGCTCACTCGATCGAGGCGATGTACGCCGGTGGAAAGTTCAGCTTTTCGAGGACGCGCTGGAGCCGCGCCGCATACTCCGGATTGCGATCGTGCAGCGCCGGGCCCCTCGGCAGGACGTAGCATAGCGCCGGCACGGGCGTGCCGGCAAGCGGTCGGGCCAGCACAGCCTCCGGACAGTATTGCTCGAGCCCAGGAGCCGTGTAGAGCCGCTCGAGCTCCGCGTGCGTGAGATCGATGAGCATTCCGTAGACGCGGGCGCCGGGCGATGGGACGAGCGTGGCCCGCCGGCCGATGCGGAGCGCGAAGCCGTCGACATATGCGCGCCGCGGATTACCCGGCACGACGTTGCTCTGGCGCAGCACGTCGACGTCCATGAACAGGCCGTAGAAGAAACAGTCGATGCGGCGATCGCTCATCGCCCGCGCCCGGCGCTATTTCGTGAGCAGCGCCTTCAGCCCGCGCAGCGCCAGGTCGTAGCCGACGATGCCGAATCCGGACACGCCGCCCTGGCTGGCGCCCAGCACGTCGGAGTGCGTGCCGCGTCTGGCCGGGTTCGAGATGTGCACCTCGATCGTCGGGAACTTCACCCGGCTGATCGCGGTGACCAGAGCCGGATAGCCCCGGGTGAACCCGTCGGGGTTGATGATCGCCGCGTCGATCCCGCCATCGTGCGCCGCGTAGAGGCGATTGATCACCTCACCCTCGATGTTCGAGTGAAAGATCTCGACCTCCAGCCCGAGCGCGCCCGCGTACTCTTTGATCTTCACGTCGTATTCGGGCAGGGTCAGCGTCCCGAAGACCTCCGTCTGCACCTTGCCCCGCATGTTCATGCCGGCCCCGTGAATCACCAACACCTTCATCGCGATCTCCTTTTGGATCTAGGCGCGCGACGTCACGCGCCAGTAGTAGCGGTCCGAATTCATCAGCCTGAAGTCCGTCAAGCCCCACGGCCGACGTTCGAGCTCAGCCGCCCGGGGCCGGCGCCCGAGCCTCTCGCGAGCGGAGTATACCCTCCGGGCCGCTCGGCTTCCCGCTCGAATCCGAGCACACGCACGTAGAATTCGATCGAGGGAGCAAGCTCGCGCACGAACAGCTCGAGACAAAGGCTCGTGCGCTCCACCATCGCGTCTAGGGGCAACCGAGCCGGTCGGCGAGACCGAAGAAGTCGGGGGTCTCGATGTCGGCTCGGTACGGTGTCTCCTCGTAGGGCAGATCGTAGCGATTGACGTAAGCGCCGCGGTAGCCGGAGGCGCGCGCCCCAACCACGTCGAAGCTGTTCGACGACACCATCAAGAGCTCGGCGGGCTCAGCCTTCAGCACGCGCGCCGCGTAGCGATACACCTGAGGACTCGGCTTGAACACGCCCACGTCCTGCACCGAGATCACGCCGTCGAAGTCGTACCGGATTCGGTTCTTCACCAGATGGGCGAGAAAGTCGCGCTCGCCGTTGGACAGCACCACCAGCTTGAACCGGCTCCGCAAACGCCGGAGCCCCGGTACCGCGTCGGGGAACGGGCTCAGCTCCTGCCAGCCATCCATGATGCGCGCCACGTCGCCGTCGTCGAACGCGAGCTTGGCCGCGCGCAGCGTGTAGATGAGCGCCCGGCGGGACGAGTCCAGATAGCCGTCGTGTCCGATGTAGAACTGATTGTCCTGGTACTGCTCGATGCGCTGGCGATAGCGCCACCGCGCCCACAGCTCCGCGGCCGTCATCTGCGAGCCCTTCGCCTTCAAGAATTCGCCGAGACGTGGGGCGTGGCTGCCGCCCAGGTCGAGGATCGTGCCGAACGCGTCGAAGGTCAGCGTATGAACGAGGCTCAGCGCGTCCGGCATGGTCAGAGCGAGCCGAGCCGCAAGTTCCACGGCGCAATGCGGACCGTACGCAGCAGACCGGTGCCCTCCCAGGGATCCTTCCCCAGGCGCGCGCGCACCTCGTCAGCCGACGCGGCGCTCACGATCAGCAGGACGTCAGCGGAGCCCTCGAGGGGGCCGCCGAGGCGGACGAACCCGTCGCCGGCAAGCGCGTTCATGAACGAGGCGTGACCGGTCCAGTCGGGCTGCCCCTCGAGCGGGAGCGCATCCTGCCAGGCCGGACCACGCATACGAAACACGGCGAAGAGCGGCATCGCTGCCTCCGCAACCGGGCGAGTGACGTTGCTCCCGTGAGCCTATCGCGTCTCGCCGAGGTTGCGGTAGTACACCGTCGTCTGGCAGAGCCCGCCCTGCGGCAGGAAGGCGTAGCCCGGAATCACCCCGACCTTCTCCCAGCCCATGCGCTCGTACAGGCGCTCGGCGTCGGCGGAGGCGGTGTCGAGGACCAGCAAGGTCTTGCCACGTTCGCGCGCGATGTCTTCGGCCTCTCGCATCAACGCGGCGCCGAGTCCGTGGCGGCGCGCGCGGCGATGCACCAGCATCTTCGCGAGCTCGGCGCGGTGCGGCTGGTTCTCGGGCTGCGCGAGTATGAGCTGCACGGTGCCGCACACACCGCGTGCGTCCTCGGCGACGACCAGCGCACGCTCGCCGGCCGCCACGCCTTGCGCGACGCCGCGCCAGAACGCCTCGGCGCGGTCGCGGCGCAGCGGATGCATGAAACTGACCGACGCGCCACCTTCGACGCAGTCCATCAGGACGTCGGACAGCCCGGTGATCGGCGCGTCGTCGAGCGCACGCACGCGCCGGAGCTTCCAGTCGGGCGCGCTCATCGTCTCGCCGCCGCGTCGGTCGCGATCACCACGGCATAGCGCGTGGGCTTGCGCGTGGGATTGTGGAACATGGTCGGCCGATCGAGCTGCATGGCCAGGCAATCTCCCTTCCGCAATCGATGTCGCTCCGCGCCGACGGTGACGTCGATCGCGCCTTCGAGCACCCACACCTGCTGGTGCACACGTGTGTCGCGCGCGCCGGTCTCGAACGCTACGCGGGCTCCGGCTGGAAACTGCACCTCGACGATCTGCATGGGGTGCGGCACACCCGGCGGCGACACGTTGCGCCGGACGTAGCCCGACGCCGGGTCGCGCCATTGCGGCTGATCCTCGCGCCGCGCGACGGGGCCGCTCGGCTGGGGCGCGGCGGGCGCATCGAAGAGCGAGGCCAGCATGACGCTGAGGCCCGCCGCCAGCTTCTCGAGCACCACCGCGGTCGGGCTGCTCTCGCCGCGCTCGATCAGCGAGATCATCGATCGGCTGACGCCGCTCTTGGTGGCCAGCGCGTCGAGCGACAGGCCATGTGCCGCCCGCAGGTCGCGCACGCGCTCGGCGATACGCTCGTTCAGGTCGGACGCGGTCGCGGTTTCCATGATGGTGGACATACTATCCATCATATGGGACGTCGCGTCAATCCCCTACCCGCTCACCTTGCCCTCAAGGCGCGGTACCGCGCCGGCGTCAGCCCGAACGCCGATCTGAACGCGCGGGTGAAGTGCGCCTGATCGGCGAAGCCGGTGTCGAGGGCCACTTCCACCAGGGGCCGCCCGCCGTGAATCAGCTCGCGCGCGAGCTCGAGGCGTCGCATGAGCAGATAGCGATGCGGGGTCGTCCCGAGCACCATCCTGAACTGTCGCGCGAGGTCGTAGCGCGTCAGCCCCGTGAGCGACTCGAGCTCGCCCGAGTGCACGACGCGCGTTCTCTCGGCGTCGAGGAGCTGGCGCGCGCGCTCGACCGCCGGTGCGTCGACACGGCGTGAGGCCGAGGGCCGGGCTGCGTCGCTCTCCCCAGCCAACAAGCCCTCGGCCAGATTCACGACGAGGCTATCGACCCCCAACGGCTCCAGCGGCCCGCGGAACGCGTCCTCGATCGCCCGAGCCAGGATCGCGTTGCCGGACACGACGTCGCGCACGAACGGCAGCGGGTACGCCCTTCCGCTCACGCTCCGCAGCGCCTCGGACAAGGTCGAGGGCTCCACATAGATGATGCGGTAGCCGAACCCCTCGCCGGTGCCGGCGCGCCCGTCGTGAGCCTCGTCGGGGTACAGCGCCACGACCTGGCCCGGCATGCTCGAATGGACCGCCCCGCGGTAGCCGAAGACCTGCACGCCCGAGTCCGTCAGGCCGACCGCGTAGGTATCGTGCCGATGCGTGCGATAGGCCTCGCCGGCGAACCACGCGCGGAACAGCTCGACGCCGCCCAGCGGCGCCGTGGAGGAGATCCAGCTGTCCTCGCGGCACGATCGTTCAAGACCCTGGCCGGCCGATCTGGTTTCCTGAAGCCGCATCGACGTCTTCGGGCTCATGGAGGCAGCGTACGACCATCCAGCAAGTCCTGGCGTTTCTCGTGTTCGCGGTCGTGGCCGCCGTCACGCCCGGCCCCAGCAACATCATGCTGACCGCCGCCGGCGCGCAAGCGGGCGTCGTGCGAGGGCTGCCGTGCCTGTTCGGCGTCACGACGGGCATGGCGCTGATGATGTTTCTGGTACCGCTGGGGCTCGGCAGCCTCGTCCTCGCCCATCCGTGGGCGCTCACGGTGCTGCGATGGGGCGGCGCCGCCGTCCTGCTCTGGCTGTCGTGGAAGATCGCGACGTCGACGGGCCGAATCGACTCGACGCCGGAGGGCCGCGACCCGGTCGGCTATGTGGGCGCGGCGGTCTTTCAGTGGGTGAACCCGAAGTCGTGGCTGGTCAGCGCCAGCGCCGCCGGCACGTTTCTCGGTGCCGCGTCGGCGAGCCCGCTGACCCAGGCCGCGTGGCTGGGAGTGCTGTTCTTCGTGGCCGCGCTGCCGAGCTGCTTCGTGTGGCTCGCGTTCGGCGCCGCCGTTCAGCGCGCGCTGCAGAGCCCGCGGCGGCTGCGGGCGTTCAACATCGTGATGGGCGCGCTGCTCGCGCTGTCGATCGCGCTCATCGTGCGCTGACGACGGATCAGGGCTTGCGGCCGATACCGAGCAGATGCGCGCTGATACCGACGACGGAGGGTTCGGCTTCCAGCGCTCGCACAGCGTCGAGCAAGTCTTTGCGAAGCGCCCGGTCGTCCCAGCGCGCGTCGAAGTCGGCCAGCATCCACGCCGGCCCTTCGACGCCAAGCACGGTGACGTCGCGAAGCCCCGCCTGCTCGAGCTCGGATCGCAGGTCGTCGGGCCGATGAAGGTACGCCGTCGTGAAGTAGTCCAGGTTGTCCGTATCGTTGCGGTGCTGCCCATCGGCGAGATCGCGATCGCGAATCTTCGCGAAGCGCGGATCGATCGAGAGCTTTCGCGCCAGGCCGTCCAGAGTGGACGCGTAGCGCGAGATCGCCGCCGCCGCGATCGTGCCGCCCGGGGCGAGGACGCGGAACGCTTCGCGCAGCGCCGTCGCGCGGTCCACCGCCGACGTCAGATGGTAGAGCGGTCCCATGACCAGCACCGCGGCGGCCGAGCTATCGGCCTGCGGCAGGCGCCGAGCGTCGGCGACCGACAGCGACGCGAGTGGTCTCGGCGACGCCGCGCTTCGTGCCCGCGCCACCTCCACCAGCCGCGGCGAGGCGTCGACCAGATGGACCGCGTATCCCTGTTGCGCGAGCCACAGCGAGTACGCGCCGGCCGCGCCGCCCACGTCGACGATCTGGGCTGGAGGGCGCGGCAAGAATCGCCCGAGAATCTCTTTCGTACGCTCGAACTCCAGACGCGATGGCCCGGACGCCAGACGCGACTCTTCCGGGAAGGTCGCGTAGTACGACTGCACTTCAGGGCTTGGCGTGGCGTCGGGCGCCATCAGCGTGGCTCAGGCACGGGGCGCCCTAGCCTCACCTCGTTTAGGAACGCCTCCATCTCGGCCGCTGACTTGAGGTGATGAACGCGCTTGGCGCTGCGACTTTCGGCTACGAGCTGACGGTACTTGGGGGTCAGGTGCCGGTGGCAACGCCAGAGCACGCAATAGCTGTCGATCGTGCTGCTGATCATCGGGCTGACCTCGGGCCATCCTTCGGGTGTCGCGAACAGACCCTTCACGAAGCGCTTCGTGACCCAGCGAAAGTGCGTGGCCAACGGCAGGTCGACGTAGACGAGCGTGTCCGCACACGTAAAGCGCTCCCAGGCGGGCTTCATGCCGCCGAAGCCGTCGATGATCCAGGCGTCGCGTTGCAAGAGCTCCGCGTGCGCCCTGAGAAAATCATCGCGAGGCACTTCACCGCCGCCCGGGCGGAACTGGATCATGTCCAGCGGATAGAGCGGCAGCCGCGTCAGCTCCGCCAGCCGTCTGGCCAAGGTGGACTTGCCGCCGCCGGCGTTCCCGAAGACTGCCACCTTCTTCACGTCGCGCCGCTATCTTCCCCGCTGCTGCTCCACCGCAGCGGCGGCACGCCCGGCGTAGGACCCGACGAACGCACCGAACAGCAGCTTCGCGATGTCGGCAAAGATGCTGTAGTCGGCCGTGATCTGCAGGCGAACGGCTAGGAGACCTATCAACATCACGATGAGCGCCGACGCGACGGTTCCAAGCGAGGCGCCGCTGAAGTCCAGACGGTTGAACACGCCGGCTATCCCGGCGTGGGCCTCGAGCGCCTTGACGAGCTTCTCGATATCCGCCGCCGACGCATTCCGCTTTTGAGCTTCCTGAAGGGCCCAATCGATCAGGAACGGGCTCGACTTGATCTTGTAGGTGGCCGACAAGCCCACGAGCACCACCCCGGCGACGAAGAGCGCCAGAGCCGCCCAGAGCGCCCACGGCACCTGCGGACGGGGATCGCGCAGCATCGAGAATCCCGCCGCGGCGATCGAAAGCGCGATGGCCGCGAGCCCGAGGAGGGCCGTGGCCATTCGGACAGCGTTGACGATCCTGCCGGTCGGTGTTTCACCGAGCGTCTGAATCATCGGTCACCCCCGTGGCGTTCCTGCGTAGTTTGACGACTGGAGCGTTGCGCGGCTGTGCGCCGACAACACGCCGCTAGCATGCCACGCGCGCGCGGCCGGTTATCGCAACAATGTGCGTGATCAGCGACGGAGACTCGCCAGGTGGGCGATGAGCTTGTCGGGGAAGTTGACGGTCATCCCATCGGCGCCCGCCTCGACGACCTGCCGCATGAGCGCTTCGTTGCCGACGCCCCACGCTCGGACCGCGAAGCCCTCGGCGTGCAGGCGGCGGACCAGCTCGGGCGTCAGGACGTTCGCCCGCGGGCAGATCTGACGCAGCCCGAGCTCGCGGGCTTGGGCGATCTCGGCGTCGCCGACCTGGGCCAACAGCCAGCCGGCGGGCAGCTCCGGGGCATAGGCGCGCATCTCCTCCAGGCGCACCTTCTGGAACGACGTGATCGTGACCCGGTCTGCCATGCCGTGCTGCCGCACCAGATCAGCAGTCCGCTGCGAGAGCTGTGCCGACCGACCCTTGATCTCGGTGTGGATGTGGGCTCGCCCCTTGTAGCGGCTGAGCACGTCGCGGAACAGCGGGATCCGCTGTCCCGCGAACTCCTTGCCGAACCAGGAGCCGGCATCGAGCGCTTGCAGCGCGTCGAGAGTCTGGCCGGCGACGGGCCCAGACCCATCGGTCGTGCGGTCCACGGTGTCGTCATGGATGACGACGATGTGGCCGTCGCGCGTCGCTTCGACATCGAGCTCGATGTGGCGCGCGCCCATGCTGAGCGCCAGGTCGAACGCCGCCAACGTGTTCTCGGGCGCGTACGACGACGCGCCGCGATGCGCGATCGCCATGAAACTCGAGTCGGTCATGGATCTGCCGGACGCCAATGATATTCGACGTCCGGTGCGTTTTCAGGAGGCGGACTGAACCCGAACTTGACCGCTACGAAGCCCTGCCGTTCGTAGAGCCGTCGCGCGGCGTGGTTTTCCTGGTGTGTGTGCAGCTCCAGACCGGCGGGATGCAGTCTCTTGGCAAGCAGCACGAGACGAGTTCCCCAACCGTTGCGCCACTCGGTCGGGTCGACATACATCCTGTCGACGTAGGAACCCGCCAGCGCCAGAAACGCGACAACACGCTCGTCACGCGTGCCGACCCAGATGTCGCAGCGAGGCCGAATCACGTCGCGGAAGACTTTTTCGGCGTGGTCCAGCGTGAAGGCCTGCCAGGTCGGAAGGAACGGGTACGCAGCCCGGCCCGAGCGGTGCCATACAGCGACCACCGTCGCCTCATCCCGATCCTCGAACGGCCGGATCGCTACAGCGCCTGACTCGCTATTCGTCGTTATCTCGCGGCGCATCGAGCGCATCGAGCTCGATCTCACGACGAAAGAGGTCGATCGCCGTATCGGCGACTTGCCCCGTGTCGTAATAGGCGTAGGCGCCCACACCGAGCGCCCCCACGATCGGCAGCCATCGTACGATCGCGGTGCCGGCGATGCGCTGCGTGATTCGAACGCCAATTCGCTGGAGGATTCGCTGGCCGCCTCGAAGCGCGGGGCGACGAATCAGGATGCGCTCACCGAGGCGGACCGCTATGTCGCGCAACGCTTGAGCGGCGGCGTGCCGAAAGAGGCAATAGAGCATCTGCTCTCGGTTGAGGTATCCCTTCTTTCCATAGGTCCCGGCAATGTCCGCGACCATCTGGCCTTGAATCTTCCAGATCGCATACAGATCCGGCAGGATCGTCAGCAAGCCAAGCGGGCCCGGCGGCAGCGCCAGCCCTCCCGACACCATGGCCGCCTTGATCGCGGCGTTGCGCCCAATCTCTCGCGCGCGTTCGTCTGGTGTCCGACTCGGAGCCTCCACGGTCTCCGGGATCTCGGAAATGACGCGCTCGAGTAGCTGCAGTATCCTTCGAAGCGGATCGTCGCTCGGGTCAGGAAGCGTCGCTCTTGGCATCACACTCCTATTACACGCTAGATCGATTCCGGTGAAGGTGCTATTAGGAGGACATACTGCCAGGGAGGAACGGATGGGCAAGCCTCGCATCTTTCTCGGCTCGTCTGCACAACAGCAGAAGCTGCTGCAGGCGCTGACGCGCGGTCTCGAAGACGTCGCGCACGTCGAACCGTGGACGACGTCATTCAATCCTGGGACCACCACACTGGAGCGGCTCCTCGAGCTGACGCGTGAGGTCGATTTCGCAGCGTTCCTGTTCGCGGGCGACGACTGGACGGCCAAGAGCCCACCCGCGGCCGATCCCTCGGCATCCGGCCAGGCTGCTCCGCGAGACAACGTGGTCTTCGAAGCGGGGCTCTTCGGCGGCGTCCTTGGAATGCGCCGAACATTTATCCTGCATGCGCGCGGCTCGAAGCTTCCAAGCGATCTCCTCGGCCTCACGTGCGTACGCTACGAAGCGACCACGGCTGCCGAGATCCGAGTCATGTGTGACAAGCTCCGCAAGGCGATCGAGGCGGAAGGGCTCGCAGGCCGCATCGACGGCCAGTGGTGGCAATTTTCCATGACGGAGCGCACCTCCCGGGAGCCGTCGGCCATAAGCCTCTTGCGGATCTCGCGAGACCGCAACGGATTGCTGGAAGTGAGCGGCCGCTCATGGCAGGAGGACGGCACCCTGTCAGCGCGATACTGGAGCGAGGCGGCCAAGGAGAAGAAAGAACCTGCCGGCGTCTTCTACTACTGGAGAGGCGAACGGCCCCGACACGCGGACGCGCCGCAGCTGCACGGGACCGGGGAGATACGCCTCGAGTCCTCCGATCGCGCGTCCGGGTACTTCATTGTGCGGTCCGACGCTGACCTGCAGCTCAACGCGCGGACGTCCGGCGTCTACGTACGCGCCGATGCCGACGACATGAGCATCCTGGACGGCCGGGACGAGAAGCGGCGCGCCGAATTGCTCGCCGAGCGACTGGCAAACTGGAAATCGCACCTGAACGCCTGAGATCGGCATGCGTCGGTCCTTCGGCTCGATCAGCCGCGGCGTCGTGACGCGTTCAGCATCACGGCCGCGCGAATAAGGCCCTTCAACGCTTCCTCGTCGATCTTCTGGCCCTCGTGGAAGTCGATGGCACGCCGGGTGTTGCCCTCGAGGCTCGAGTTGAAGAGGCCTGATGGGTCGTCGAGTGCGGCCCCTTTGGCAAAAGTCATCTTGACGACGCTCTTGTAGGTCTCGCCGGTGCAGATCAACCCGTCGTGGGACCACACCGGGACGCCTCTCCACTTCCATTCCTCGATCACGTCGGGGTCGGCTTGCTTGATCAATGTGCGGAGCCGGGAGAGCATCTTGCCCTGCCAGTCGCCCAGCTCCTTGATCCTCTCGTCGATCAACCGCGACGCGGACTTTGCCTTCTGAGGCTCTTTCCGGCTGGCGCGGCGCTTCAACGGACGACTCCCCGAACCGCCCATGCCTGCGCAGTCAGCTCGATGCGCCCGGCGCGCGTCGGCGCCAGACGCGACTCGAGACACAGGCGGATTCGCTCACGCACATCGCTATCCACCGACGCCAGATACGTCGGCGCCGCGCCGGTTTTGCCGAGGAACGGCGTCCAGTAGTCATCGAAACTCTCGAATACGGTGGGGATCTGAATGGCGCGCACCGTCACCGCCTCCAGCGGCGTCTGCTCGAACAATGCTTGGAGTGGCCCGGGCTGGCACAGCGGAAATCGCTCGGCCTGGTCGAGCTTCGCGTCATTGGGGCTCACGGTGACGGCCGCATCCCAGAAGTGCCGCATCATCTGCATTCCCCCGCCGTAGTCCCAGACGTACGCCGCGACCATTCCACCCGGCCGCGTCACCCTCGCCATCTCCTGGACCATGGCGGCGTGATCGCGCACGAAATTGAGGACGAGACCGGACACCGTCACATCCCAGGCGGCCGAGCGCCACGGCAACCGAGTCGCATCTCCGACTTCGAAGCGCGCCCGCTGGTCCTCGATACGGCGCCGCGCCTGAGATACGAAGCCCTCCGACGAGTCGATACAGCAGACCGACGCGGGCTCAGACTCGGCAAGGATGGCCGACGTCAACTCCCCCGTCCCGCAGCCGACGTCCGCCCAGGCGAGGCCTCGAACTGGCGCGAGCCAGCGAAGAAACTCCGGCGCCACCTTGCGGCTCCAGCGCCCGGCATACCGCTCGTAGGCGTTGCCGGACTCCCAGGCTTCAGCTGCCGTCCTACTCATCGCGGCGCATCGAGAAATTCCTCGATGAGTCGTGCGGTGAGCTCGGGATAGTGGGTGTCCTCTTGGGTCATCACGGCTTCGCCGAGGTAATCTCCATGCCCGCCGGGCAGGATCAGCAGGCGCGCACCCGAAATCAAACGAGTCAGCTCGACGGCATGCTCGAGCCTCACGATGTCTCGATCGCCGACGACGATCAGCGTCGGCGAGCGGACTGACTGCACCACCTCGTTCGGCACGTCCCTGAAGTTCCGCATGCGCGCCGCGTCCTTGTCATGCATGGTTCGGAGCTGCTGCGAGCTCGGGTTCACCCGCAGGAACGCATCCTTGAGCGGCTGCGGCATGTTCGAGAAGTCGGCCTGTTTCATGAACTCCCAGAGCTCGGGTTGTGCGCCGTCCCGCCTGGTCATCGATGAAGCAAAGACCAGCTTTCGCACGAGCTCCGGGTGCCGTAACGCGATCTGAAGCGCGATACTCGCGCCGTTGCTGAACCCGAAGACGTCTGCTTTGTCGACCTTCAGGTACCGCAGGAGGCCCGCGACGTCGCCCGCCGACGACTCGAACGTCACAGGCGCATCGCGGTCTGTGGTGCGCCCGTGTCCCTGCTCCTCAACGGCGATCACCCTGCGGCTGCCGGCGAAGACCGGGAGCACTCGACTGAACGTGACCTCAATGGTGGATCCGCCGCCGTGAAGCAAGACAAGCGGCACACCCTCCCCGCGACCATGCAGCTGGTAGTAGATTTGGATGCCGTTGACCGGCGCATGGCCACTTTCCATGCTCTGAAGATCGCTCATCGCCTCCGCCTCTGGAAGGTGTTGCCCTCACAAGGACTTGTGCCACACGGTGAAGCTCTTGCCCCGGCCGTGCATGAAAGCGCGCGAAGACGAACACTTCCATATTGGGCTCACCTCCGAGTCTAACGCCTGACGGTCAACGCTTCAGGTCGGCGGCGGTCAGATCTTTGCTCAATGGATATGCCCCGTCGGCATCGGGCGGGCCATGGCGAACGTAGCCCCTCCGGAGATAGAAATCGAGCGCGTTCTGGCTGGACTCGAGTCGCGCCATCGCGTAGCCGGAGCTCTGGATCGAATGTTCGGCGCGCGCCAGAAGGGCTGAGCCGATGCCGCGGCGGGAGCAAGGCGGCGAGACATACAGCGCCGCGACGCGGTCTCGGTCTACCTCGACCCAGCCCAGCGCGGCCCCGTCGACGGCGATCCACACGTCGTGGTCCCGAATCGCCCGCGCCACGCGATCTGTGGCCGCTCGCGCGGCCCACTTTTGGGCCTGCTCCGTCGACATCGCTGGTACGGCCAGGGCAAGAATGGCGTTCCGCCGGATCTGGGCTAGCGTTTCCTCGTCAGCCGCTTCAGCACGCCGAATCTGCATCAGGCCGGGCGCGTGCCCACGAGGACGGGCTGAAAGAATCGGTTGTCCACCCGTTGAACGCGCTGAAAACCGACCGCGCTCATGAGCTCTGTGACCTGCGCCACCGGGATCGCGAGACAGGAGCTCTTCAGGATGGTGGCAGCGCCCCCAGCGCTATCGACTGGCGTGATTTCGAACGACAGGTCATATCGCGGCCCCCGCCAGCTCCAGACTTGTCGCAGATGATATCGGCGTCCCGCCCAGGCGCGCTCTCCGTACGGCCGCACCTCGACCGTCCCGGAAGGCGGCAGCGATCCGTAGTCGCGCATCGAGATCAGGCAGCCACCGCCCGGCCGGGCACAGCCGAAACATTGCCGCAGCGCTGTCTCGATTTCACCCGGCGTCTCGAGATGCGCTAGAGCGTTGTCGCAGACGATGACGACGTCGACACTTGCCGGCCGCACCGGCAGCGCGCGGAAGTCAGCAACGATACCGGCGAGCTGAAGATGACGCGCGGCGGCTTCGCGTCGTGCTCGATCGACCGCGGCGTGCGAGAGATCGGAGCCTGTCACCCGGAACCCAAGCGCGAGGAGTCCAAGCGCTTGCGTGCCAATGCCCATCGCGGCGTCGAGTACCGAGAGTGCGCCCGGCCAGTGCTCGCCGATGAGCAACGCTAACGCCTTTCCTTGCCGTTCGACACTTGCGTCCCAGTCCTCGAAGATCAGGTGGTACAGCGGGGCCAGCCCATCGTAAAACGCCTGGACCGACATGGCTACTCGAGGCCTCACATAAACGAGATCACTGCGTAGATGCTAGTCAAGAGCAAAGCGCGGGTCGCCTAACAACTCATCCGCGGTGAGCTTCTCGCCGTTGGATCGCGTTGCTGGACCGGACGCGCGGCCGACCCAACCGATTCGCCACGCGCCGTCCTCCCAGTGGGTCATGAACGCGGCGAACTCCACGGTCGGCCCCTTCGGGCCAGCACCCTCACGCCGGTAGAGTAGACGAGCAATCCGCGTTTTCGCGTCGCACCGCAACGAACGTGAGCTGCGAGACGTCACTTCGCAGATCAGCGACCCTCTTCAGCATCGGCCCGAGCTCGCTCTCCGCCTTCCCCAGTTTCTTGAGCTGTTCCAATGTGGCTTCATAGGCCCACCTGGTGCGGACCTCCCTGTAGGCAGCAGTGTCGCCCTGATGCTCTGCCTGCAGGTACTTCGTGTAGCGCCTCTCTACATGCTCTACGAAAGGATGATGGAGGTCCGCTGTGCTCACAGCCTGCTGAGCCTGCGCGTCGGCCGACTGCGCAACCAGAATGAGCCCAAGCCAAAGCGGCAAGAGTAGCCTCATCACTCCCTCCCTCGAGCCGACTAGCGTGGTGTTCGAAACACGATCAGTCGGACGAGCACCATCCCCAGCGCGAAAATGGCGCAGCTCGATCGCGCGCTCCGTAGCGTCGTGCCGCTATGCGCTCGAGGCCGCCGAGCGGCTCATGCGGGCTTGCGGCCCCAGACGAAGATATGCAGCCGGCCGGCGATGATGGGACCTCGCACCCCCTGCTCTTGAAACGCGTCGAGCCAGGCGCGACTCTCGCTCTCTGTGATCACGCCCATCTTCACGGCTGCCTCGGCACAGCGGTCAGCCATGCTGGCGTAGAAAGTCTGCGTCTCAGTCTCGATAGGAAAGAACCCGCGTGCCCGTACGTCCGCGAGCCCGGCCTGCTGGAAGAGCAACGGCAACTGGCGGACAAGCCAGCCGTTGACGGCCATCGCATCCGACGCCGCGGCGACGATGCGACGAGTGAGAACGCGATCCGGATGTGTGAAGGCGGTCATGTCGGTGTCGAGGTCGAAGACCCCAAGACGTCCGCCGGGCCGCAGGACCCGAGCGAACTCGGGGATGGCAGTCTCGCCCCGCGGAACGTGGGAGAGCACCGTCACACACACCACCGCGTCGAATGAGCCATCAGGGAATGGCAACCGAAGCGCGTCGCCCTCGCGAAACTCTATCCGATCGCCGACGCCGGCCTCTTTGGCAAGCTGGCGGGCCACGGCCAGTAACGCCGGGCTCGGATCAAGCCCGACCGCGACGCCGCGACTACCCACGCGTCTGGCGATTTCGCGAGTCACAGCGCCGCTACCGCAGCCCACGTCGAGGACGCGCTCACCCGCCGTGATGGCGAGCAAATCGAGATACGCGTCGCGCGCAGCGATCTCGTCCGCGGCTTTGGCACGCCGCTCGAGGCGCGCCACCAGGTCGCGCGCCCGTTCGGCGTCCACCGACGCGGTGTCGCGCCACAAGCTTTCCTGCCCGTATTCGGTCACGTCGTGAGCCCTTGCATCGCTATCTGACCTTCAATTGAGTTCGGCCTCCGACACCTTGCGGCCGTCCGATCGAACGCGGGGTTCGGCGTCTCTGCGGTCATAGCGGTTTGTTCCAGTAGCTCGATACCGTGCGGAAGCCTAGCTTGCGGTAAAGGGCGATAGCACCGTCGTTTGATGAGAACACGTTCAGGCCGAAGCTGACGCACCCGGCTGCGCGGACCGTTTCCTCGACAGCGATAAGAGCGGAGCTCGCAAATCCTCTGCGACGGTGCTCAGGCAGAATTGATATGTAGTATAGAAACGCCTGCTTGTTTTCGTCGTCGATCCAGAACCAGACGCCGCCGACTACCTGCCCATTGTCTGTAGCCAGCACGCGCACGAAACGATGACCGGCGGTGAGATGGCCGTCGGGTAGGAGTCGGGCGTGTTGGCGGCGCGCGTACTGCTCCGCCGTTCGCAGACAGACATGATCAGCGGCTGCCCTTTCGGCGACGTAGGACGGGAAGATTGCCTCCAGGAAGTCGGTGAAGTGCGCCCGAGTCATCGGCTCAAGAGTCACGCGCGGCACTGTGGTTCCTCAGACGCCTGACCGCTTGCACACGTGCGAGACCGAGTTCTGCGGCCTGGACATAGGCAAGGGCCTGCTCGCGCATGCGCGTGAAGTGCTGGCGCGCCGCCTCGAACTCACCGAGCATCTCGTGGGCAAGAGCGATCTGGTTGAGGGCGACGAGACGCCTAACGCCGCGTATCAGCCGCGCGTCTCGCGCGTCGGCTGCAGCGCATTGTTCGCCACGATCGTCATGCGCCGAAGAGTCTCCCGATGAACCCCTTCTTCCGCACCGGCCGGGATAGCACCACGAATTGCTCCTGCGTCACTTCATCGTGCTTGAAACCCACCAGCGTTTGGGCGACCCTCAGCGGAATTTCGAAGATGTAGTCAACGCCAGCAGCGTCCCCACCTGCCGCGCGCTGAGCCTCTTCCATTTCACGTCTGATCGACGCGAAGCATTCCGGCAGGTCTCCTTCGGCCGCAAGCCCTTTGGGGCCGTCCTCGCCTTCGTGCGAGATCGACCACTTGCGCTTGCCGTCGCGCCAAAGTTCCGAAGAGCTCGCCATGACGTGCTCCTCGACAAGGCACATTAGGACTTCCTGGTCCTTCGAAATGACACCAAGGTCCTCGGGCCGGAGAAACGGACATTCGTACTCGTTGTACCAGATGATTCGCCACCCCGTGCCGAGCTCGGCAGTCGAAATGAGCGATTCGGGAACGTCCTCCGTTTCGCCAGTTGGCGACAGGCCGAGTTGGTCCAGCACCTTTTGCGTGTTGCCGTCGCGAACCGCACACCAAGTGATCGAGAATCCCATTAACTACCTTCTCGGCTCATACCGCATCGCCACCGCCCCCGAGTCGAACTCCAGCCGGCTTACAAGCTTCAAGTCGAGGCGCTTCGATAGCCCGGCGAACGGCGTCGGCCCATGGCCCGCCAGCGTGGGATGCACCACGAACTCGTACTCATCGATCAATCCCAGCTCCGCCAACGCCAGCGGGAGCTTCACGCCTCCCAGGAGCATTCCCTTACCCGACTCCTGCTTGAGCTGCTGAACGGCCTTCCCCAGATCCCCGCGCACGAGCGCCGCGTTCCAATCGACCCGGTTCAAGGTGCTCGACACGACGTACTTCTTTGCCGCGTCGATCGTCCGGGCGAAGGGCTCCATCCAATCGGGCCTCGCTCCCGTCCGCGCCGGCGACCGAAACGCTGCCTCCATCATTTCATAAGTCACCCGGCCAAACAGGAGGGCATCGGCCCGGTTGAGGTTCTCGACCGCGTGACGGTGCAAGTCTTCGTCCGCGATGATTGCACGGTGATCGCAGCACCCGTCCAAGGTGACGTTGATGGAGTACCGAAGGGGTCGCATTACGCAGTGGATCGGTCCGCATGAAGCCGGACGTCATCGGCTTGGCCCGCGTCCAACAGCGCCGAGAATTCGGCAGTGCTCAACTCTTCGCCGGCGCGACTGCGCGCAAGAAGTTCCCCATCAGATACAAGCCGCAGAATCGCCTTCGCAAGGTGTTGGTGATCGCCGGGATGCTCCGACGCAACCAGGGACGCGACAGATCGCGGTTGCTCGCGGCATCGACCAAGAACATGGACGCGGTATCCAATGCCGCCTGGTCCTGGCGCGATCCGGGACGATCGCTCGCCGATATCCTCAACGGCGATCTCCAGCACAAGCTTGGTGGTTTCCGACTGGATCTGCTGTGCCGTCCTCGGTTTCCACCGAGCGAGGACGTACGTAACGCGAGCGCCAGCCCCAACCGCGTAGCGGGTGACATCGCCTTCGCGTGCCCACTCTGTTTCAGCGCCGTCGGAGCTCCGCAACGCGAACATCGGATAGTCATTCATACTGCCCCAGAACACCCGGGCGACCTTACCATTGACTTCCTCACGGGGCACGACGCCGCGACCGACGTTTAACCACCACGCTTCGGATCCGATCGCCCCGTGATCCGTCGCTAGCCCCTCGTCCGACTCGGCGGATCTCCGACGCATGGCCTCGAGGCGAGGAGTGTCATCGCGAATGCGGTAGAGGATTTCCGTGCGCTCGCACGAGACTCAAGTTCTCAAGCTGTAGACGTTGAGTCTGGATAACGTTTGGCATTCAACGGCCGGCACCCGTCCGCTGCAATGCCATGTTAGAGAGCTCCCGCCCGCCAGGCGCGACCGAGCCCCATGTACGCTGTTTCAGCTTGGAGTACCGCCGCCTCTACCGTCTCGTGCCACGAATCCCAGATTACCTGCCATAGGTCGTCGCAATGAAATAGGGAGAACGCATCTTCTTCGTCGGAATGGCAGATCGCCAGGCGGCTCACATTCTGAGAGTGCCCCCCGACCCCAGGGCTCAGGGTGACCCACTGCACCACCCGGGCGCCGCCTATTGTCTCCGGTGGAAAGTCCACGCTGTCTGTCTAACGATCTGAATAACGTGCGGCGCGAAGCGCCGCCAGGTCCATCCCGTTGTTAGGCAACCGGCCGCCGCAGGTATTCGCGAAGGAAACCGATCACCTCTGAAGCGTACCCTGAGGGGTCGACGGCTAGGAAATCTTGGTGGCGAGCACCATCCAGCACCCACAGTCGTTTGGGCTGGACTCCAGCGCGGAAGAGCTCTTCGGACTCCGCTAGCGTTGTGTGCTGGTCGCGTGATCCAGCAACTACGAGGACCGGCGCGCCAAGGCGGGAGATCGAACGAATCGGCTCCAGGTCACGCGCCGAAATGTGGAACCGAGGCTGGAGCTGGACGAGCAGCAGCGGCGTGAGGACAGGCGCAAGCGACCCTAGCCTGATGCGGATTCTATTCTCGATCGCTCGCGCAACTCGAGGATAGACGGCTTCCAGCACGACCGCATCGAAGCCGGATGGTTGAGGGCCAAGTAGCACGGCCGCGCCACCGAGCGAGCAGCCGATGACCCCGATCCGGCGTGAGGGCGCTGCGCTTTTGAGCCATCCAAGCGCTGCTCGAACATCTGCAGATTCGCGCCACCCCAACGTGATCGCAGCGCCCGGCGTCTCGCCATGGCCTTGAAGATCGATCAGGAGGACAGAGAACCCGTGGCTCAACAGCAGCTTGGCACGCGGCAGCATCGAGGAGCGGTCGGCGCGATTGGAGTGCAGAAGGAGAACGACGGGAGAGTTGTCGCCTTGATTTAGCCACCAGCCCACGATCGCGTGCCCCGGCCCCGGAAGTGAGACAACCTGAACCGGGAGGCCGGCGGGAAGCGGAACTAGACGATTGACGGGCCTAACGAGTTGGGAACAAAGCAGCCATGAAATGGTGGCGCCCACCGCCAGCACTCCGACACCAAGCGCGATGAAGGTGTATGTACGGATACGCCGCGCCGTCATTCCGCGTTACCCATTCGCTTTCACCCGCCGGAACAGTTCCGGGTAGTCCAGCACGATCCCGTCTTCGTCCACAGGAAGCTCCGCCCTGAAGCCACTCCCGTCGAGGTTCTCGAAGAGGTAGAGCCGGTCGGCCAGCCGCGTATAGGCCTGCGCCTGTGGGTGAACCGTCAAGCCCGGTGCGAAGACCCAAGCCATGCGGAACTGCCGCCGCTCACCAACGGCCATCGGCTCGCGGCGAATCGGGAAGGTGTTGGTGAAAGGAGTCGGCCAGATATCGATATCCACGCAGCCATTTAGCTCGTCGATAGCCCGGCCATCGCTGCGTCGCCAGTGGCCCAGGCCGTCCGTTCGCAGACCCAGCGATCGGATGAAGCGCTCCGTTGCGACTACGAGCTCGGCATCGCGGAGCCGCCACGACTCGTCCCAGGTGAGGCGATAAGTAAGCCTGAACGGACCGTGCTCTTCGTCGACCGCGAGGACGACGCTGTCAGCTACGCGCTCTGCCAAGAGCAAATGCTCCAGTCCCACGCCAGCGCGATCCTTGTTCCAAATGGGCGTCCAGCATATCGCGCGACACCGTGCATTCGCCGCCGAGACTGCGTACATACTGCCGCGCCTAACGGCGCTGCGGCTCACCCGCGGCGGCCGCCTACCACTGTCACCATTTGTTATAAGCCCGCGCGGCCGCCGTCGAGTGCAGGCGCATGTTAGACCGCACGCTCACAGCGCGAGCCGGGCTGCATACGGATGCAACCAACCGTAGAGCACAGGCGCGGCGCCGCCAACGACAAGGAGCAAGAGGCCGAAGCGAAGCGAACCCAGAGACCGGCGCAAGACAAGAAATGCCCCCAATGCGAAGCACAGGCCGGCCAGCAGGACGAGAGTCATCCCGAAGAACCATTCGAGCATATCCGCGATTCCGTACGGATCGCCCGGACCGATTGGCAGCCGCGCATAGATCAGCATACGGAAGGCAAGACACCATATGAGCACCCCAAGTGAGGCTATCAACACTCGCCGTCCGAACCTTATGAGCTTTTGGTGCTGGCATCCCAATTCGTGCGGTCTAACGCGGCGCTGAGCGGCCGGCGCTGACACGGCCGCTCCGGCACCATCGATTTGTGCCGGGCCGCTCCAACGGCCGGTTAGACCGCACGTCGCCTACCATTCGCCTCAAGCACAATGGCCGCCATGCGTTTCAAACGTTCGAAATAGCCGACCGCGGGACCAGTAAGCTCTCGGGTGACCGTGACAGCGTCTCGGTTGCAATCCTCTAGGATTCTGGCGCGCTCAGGGTCCAGACGAGCGCCTCCGGGGGAGGCGGACACACAACCAGCGATGTCAGCGTCCAAAAGGATGAGGGCAACGCCGGCGACATCCTTGTCACGGTAGCCGTCCGGATACACTGCCTCACGATGCTCTCGCCACAGACGCCTGAGTTCGTCCATTGTCGGCCTAACGCCGGTGTTCAGCCGCCTGCCGAACCGAGCGAATTCGCTCGGGCGCTAGGCTGCCTGAGCTCTTGGGCGAGCCCGATGAGAATTCCTTCAGGGCCCCGGATGTAGCAGAGTCGATACGTGTCTTCGTACTGGACCACTTCGCCGACAAGCTTCGCGCCGCGTTTGCCGAGCCGGTCGAGTGTATCGTCGATGTCCTCTACGGTGAACATGACGCGCAGGTAACCGAGAGCGTTCACCGGGGCTCTGCGGTGATCGGCGACCACGGGCGGCGCGAGGAATCGAGACATCTCGAGCCGCCCGTGACCGTCCGGCGTACGCATCATGGCAATCTCGACGCGCATGTCGCGCAATCCAGTGACGCCATCAGCCCAGTCTCCTTCGATTGGGGCGCGCCCCTCGAGCTCGAGGCCAAGTTCGGTAAAAAACTCAATGGCGGCATCGATGTCTGCCACTACGATGCCGACGTTGTCCATACGCTTGACCGTCATGATGCTCCTTGGCGTCTAACGATCGCGCTCACCTGCGGCCGAGCGAGCGCAGGCGAGCCCGGCCGTCAGGTGCAATGCGTGTTTAGCCGCCGTGCTATTCACGGTGACTGGTATTGCTTTGCGTAGTCGACGGTTAGCCATCGTTCTGGCCGCATACGCACCAGCACGTTCCCGACCACGTCCCGCGTGCTTTCGACATACGCGTCGCCCACTTCCGTGCCGAGATAACGGCGCGCGAGGGGGCGCCGATCGCGCTCAAGATCCGCCGCTTCAACCGCGACGATCGGCCCCTCCACTCTGACGTACTTATACGGCAGCGTTTCCGTTTGTACACACAGACTGAATCGGCCCGCGCGCTCCAGCAGCTTTCCCTTTCGCGACGTCCCACCAGTTATGATTCGGACCTCGCCACCCGGCTGGTAGGAATACCAAATCGGAACCACGAGGGGCCCACGACCATCTTCGGCAACGCTGATGACGGCCACATGAACGTCGGCCAGAAACGCCGTGATTCGGGCCGCCCTTCGCTCATAGGCTTCGAATTCAGCAACGGCGCCTGAGCGGACCCACAGACTTACGACCCGATAGATTGGACTCTGCACTCAACCTCCAACCCACCTAACGTCCGCGGTTCACCTGCGAAACGGCGCCAGTCTGCCGTCCGGCCTTCGATCACGGTGCCCGCCGTTTTGGCAGGTGCAACCGCTTGTTAGGCAGACGGCGCGTCGGATCGAGCTTCACAGTATCCGGATCATGGCGAACGACATGGCTCACAGCCAACGACGGACACGCGCTCGGTACCGCGCGTACTCGTCTCCGAACTTGTCTGCAAGCGCCGCCTCTTCATGAGGGATGATCAGCCGATCGATCACGAAGACGAAGGAGGGAATCCCTATCCACGGTGTAGTAGTTCCAAGACAGATTGCAAGGCCAATGAGCAACAATGCCATGCCGAGGTACATTGGATTCCGAGTGATCCGGAACGGACCCGCTACTACCAACGAGCGTGATTCCTGAAACGGCCTGATTGTCGTTCCCTCGGACTTGAAAAGCTGTACGGCCGAGAGCCCCAAAGTAAGACCAACGAGCACGGGCACCGCGCCCGCGAACGTCCATGGACTTCGGAGCCAAGTCGGCCCAGGCATGGTCATGTGAAGAAGGACCATCGCCGTGACATGCAACACAAGGTACACCGGCGGAACGATGCGTCGCGGTCCTGAAGCCATTCTTCCCTCACCGATGCGAGCGCCGAAACCTCGTTCCCCCTAACGTTTAACTTCACCCGCTCGCGGAAGCGGGCGAAACCCGCTGTAGCGAGTCGGGTGCAACGAAGGGCTAGGCAGCGCTTTCATTTGGCTGCCTCAGAGAGCGTGCGGTTGAACTCCAGTGCCTGACCAACCCAGTACAGCAGCGCTCTCTCGGTTTTGAGGGCAGAAGCGTCGACGTGCACATAGCCTTGGTATGCACGACCTTTCATGATGACCGTCTGACAGCCCTTGCGTTTGATGGCCGCACTGTGCGTCGCAGGATCGATGCGGCACATGATCCCTGTGGGCCGCGCGGTGACGCACAGGTTGCCCCTGACCATGAAGCCGGTACTTCCGAACATGCGCTTCTCTCTCACCTTAGAAACTCCGGTGAGAGCCGCGCGAACGCGCTCTACGAGCCGCTCGTCGCCAGGCCCTTTGACTGCATGCTGAACCGTTTGACGCGGCATTGCGCGCTGCCTAACGCTCGCGTTGACCGGCCGCGGAGAGCGGATGCGAGCCGGCGGTCCGGTCGAACGTGATGTTGGGCAGGTCCGCGACTCATTCGATCAAGTGGTTCGCCCGCAACAGAAGGGAGGGCGGGATCGTCAGCCCAAGGGCCTTAGCGGCCTTCAGGTTGATGACGAAATGGAAGATGTCCGCCTGCTCCACAGGCAGTTCACTCGGTTTCGTGCCTCTGAGGAGGCGAGCCACGTAGTGCGCCGCGCGCCGGTAGACGTGGTCGAGATCGGGCCCGTATGCGAACAGGCCGCCAGCCTCCGCAAAATCCTTGTAGATCGAAGCAACGGGCAGCGAGCGCTGTGACGCGTGCTTCAGGAATGGCCCGCGCATGTTTGTCATCGCGCCGTCGTCCATGACGAACACCGCCTGAGCGCGGGCCCGAGCGGCCGCCGCAAATGCGTCCGGAAAATCACTCGGATCTCGGATCGGAAGACGCTCGAACCGGACTCCCAGCTCGGAGCTTCGACGTTCCGTCTCGGTTACCACGAGGAGCGCGCCTGGATTGTCGCCTTTATAGAATGCGGCAACGCGAGACAGGGTAGGAATTGTCTGAGACAGCGCCTCGATCGCTTTGGCTCCGAGGACGTCCGGCAAGAAGCTCACTCCGGTCACGTTGGCGCCGGGATGGGCAAGGCTGCGGACGAGGCCCGCCTTCACTGGATCGGCGACCCGCATGATGACGATTGGGACCATTTTAGTGGCGTTCTGGGCGGCTTTGGCGGCCGGGGTGTTCACGGCCACGATGACGTCGACTTTGAGGCGCAGGAGATCGGCGACCAGCGGCGGAAGACGATCGCTTCTGCCCTCAGCATTCCGTACATCGGTGACGATGCCCTTGCCCTCGACGTACCCAAGCCGTTGGAGCTCATCGCGAAGCGTCTCCAGCAGGCCAGGTTGTATGTCCTGGGCAAGGACGCCCACGTGAGGCACCGCGTTCCGTTGCTGCGCGACAACTTCGAGCGGCGTAACGAGGACGGCGACGCCGATTAGGAAGGCTCGCCGATTAGTCATTCGAAAGCCTCAGCATGATCAGGACCATGATGAGGGCGAGTGTACCGCCAGTCCTTCACCCTAGCGTTCTCACGATCGGGCGGGCGCCCGTCCTTGTCGGCCCAACGCCCCCGATAACCCGCGGCGGCTGAGCAACGCGAAGCCGGCGTCGGGTTCATCGGGAAGTTCGACGCTGGAATGTCATCGCTCTTGGTCGAGTCGAAACAGGCGAGCACCGTGAAACACGGCCGCAATCTCGACGACGTCATAGTGCAGGCCGTTCAGGCAAGGCGATAGATCTCGATCGGCTCGTCGCGACCCTTTACCTGCACCGCCCCCAACGCCTCGGCGCCGTGATCGCCCTCGCCGGTTTCGCGCAACACCTCGGCCGAGACGAGGAGCTGCGAACCGTAGTCCTTGTTGAGCTGCTCGATGCGCGCTGCGAGGATCACCACGTTGCCGCTGATCGAATACTGCTGCCGCGCCTGCGAGCCGATGTTTCCGGAGACCGCCTCGCCAGCGTGCAGCCCGATGCCGATGCTGGTGGCCGGGATACGGCCGGAGTCCGAGAGTGCCTTCACCGCCGCGAGCAGCTCGCGCGCGGCGCTCAAGGCGTTTCGGCAGTCGCGGCCGGTGGCCACCGGCACGCCGAACGTCGCCATGAAGCCGTCGCCCAGGAACTGGTTGATCACGCCGTGGTTGCGGTCCACGATCGCGATCGCCGCGCCGAACACGGCATTCTGATACGCAACGAACTCCTCGGGCGTCTTCTTCTCGACCAGGCGTGTAAAGTCGCGGATGTCCATGAACAGCACACACACGAACGTCCGTTTGCTCGGGATCTCCGGTCCTTGCTTCAGCAACTCCTCCACGATCGCGGGCGACACCTGTTGGCCGAATGCGTTGACGATGCGCTGGCGCTCCTCCAGTGCCACAAAGACGCTCATCACGCGGCGCTTGATCTGGTCGGCCACGAAACCGGCGGCGAGTCCGGCCAGCACGAGCATCACACCCTTCGCCAGGTGGAACGGTGGCAGCGAGAACAGCGTGCCGGCTGACACCTCGCTCCCGCCGACGAGGGCGAACGACAGGATCACATACTCCACCGCCGCGACGCATCCAGTGAACACCGAAAGCCTGAAATCGAGCCGCAGCGTGGAGAGGACGATGAACACCGGATACATATAGGCGGCGGCGCTCTCCAGCGGGTACACCGGGTCCACCTGGCGCGAACCGAGCAGAATGAGGATGCTCGGGACACTCGTCTCGACAAACGCGTTCAAGAATCGCAGCCGCCGCGGTAGGGTCTTGCCCTGCTCGAGCCGGCGGCCGACGACCTGACGGATGGCCAGCTCGTAGCTGGCCAGCAGGACGAAGACGGCAACGATTTGCAGGGCCCACGCGGTTCCGAAGATCCCCGACTGAAGGGCGTACACCGGGAAGGTGACCACCAGCCAGCCCGACAACCCGGCGAGAATCAGCATGCGGGTGCGCTCGCTCTGGAGGATCTCGCGCGTCAGCCGTTCCTCGAAGTCTAGATCGCCTGAGGCGCCCACCTGACCTGGCTCACTCGAGAAGTCAGCGTTTCGATCCGGCTGGGTCGATGTCATTGGCCAGCATCCAGTTCAGCAGGGCATTCAGAACGACCGAACCCGATAGCGACCGCTCGATGGTGGTTCATGCGGCGAACGACCTGGCGTTGAGCCGCCGGCGTAGCCGGTCGGCTCCAACGGCTTGTTAGCTGGTCGGTTGAACTCACTCGGAGCGAGTCCCATCCGTTTCGCGATGCGAGCCAACATCCGCGGCCCGATCTCTTCACCGTCATGGAAGGCAAAGACGAAGTCGGGCCACCCTTCCCGCGAGAGCGTCCGATGGGAACCGGATTGGCGCTTGACGGTCCAACCAATCCGCAGAAGAGCCGCCAGCACCCGGCGAGCGCGGGTGTTCGGCCAAGTGGTCACGCAGCGTTGAACGAAATGCTGAGGAGATCAGGACCCGCTTCACCGTGCTCGAGGCGCTCAGCGATGACGCGGAGCGCAAGCGCCTGCACCTTCGCGACCGCCGCCTGGGCGCTGTCGCCGTAGGCCAGAACGCCCGGCAACTCCAATACTTCGGCCAACCAGCGGCCGTCGTCTTCTCGCTCAGTTTCAACCTTGAAGGTGATCAAGTCCCGACACCTCGGATTCGATTGTACGGTGCCGCGGTGACTTCAGGGAAATCCAGCTAACGGCTCGGCGTTGAGCGGCCGGCGAAGCCGGGGATGTTCCCTCGATTTTGTAGACACATGTTACGGGTCACCTCGTCTGCGCCTCAAGGCAATAGGAGAACAATAGCCAATTCCCGAGTGCAGTCGCACTCCGTTGTAATGCGGGATATAGCTCCGCAGGCGCCGCTCGAGCTCATCGGGGTGCATGAAGTGAACGCCGTGGACGGCGTCACTTTTCATCGTGTGGAAGAACGATTCCATGTGCGCGTTGTCCGTGATCTCTCGCGGCCGGTTCATGCTCTGCACGAACCCCAACGCGACCAGGCGGTCACGGAACGCATAGGCGGCGTACTCGACGCCCCGGTCGCTGTGAAAGATGACACCGGGCCGGGGGCGCCGATGGAAGACGGCGCGGTTGAGGGCCGCCAACGTGAGCCGGGCGTCTTTGGCGGCGCTGAGGCTCCACCCGAGGATCCGGCGCGAGTAGCGATCCATGACGACGGCGAGATAGCGCCAAGCGCCGCCGACCTTCAGATAGGCGATGTCGCCCACCCAGACTTGGTCCGGCCCCGTCGCCAAGCGATCAAGCTGGCGGTTGGGAATGCTCGTGAAGAATCCATGGAGGCCCGGAATCCGCCGATAGAGCTTGAGCGCGCGGGCCCGGAGGCCGGCCTGGCGCAGGAGCCGGCCCACCCGTCGGCTCACCCGCACGCCCGCCGCGGCGAGCGCATGGTGGACACGCGGACTGCCATACGTGCCCCGGCTACCTGCGAAGATCGCCTCGATCTGCTCAAGCAACGCCGCATCCGCGCGGTGGCGCGCGCTCGGCCCCCGCTGGCGCCATGCATAGTAGCCCGCACGGGTGACGGCGTAGAGCTCACACAGGCGACTCACGGCGAACTGCTCGCGCTGCGTCTCGATGAACGCGAAGATCTCCGTCTTCGTGCGGAAGAGAACCGGATGGCTTTTTTTAAAAGCTCGTGTTCTTCCTTCAACAGCGCGTGCTCCCGCTTCAGCGCTTGAAGTTGCTGGAGCTCCCGCCCTGCGCGCGTCGGCAGGTTCACCCGCCGCGCGCGGCCCCGGAGCACGCCGTCCCGCGCTTCCTTGCGCCAGCGCGACAGCATGAAGGGATGGATGTCGAGGGCGTTGGCCACCGTTTGCACCTCGACCCCCCGGCATCTGACTGAGCTTCACCGCCGTCAATTTGAATTCAACGCTGTACCGATGAACTTTCCTGAGACCTGGCCTGCCCACGCGACACCTCCCAGCGTTAGCTAGAAGTGTCTACTTTTTCGAGGGAGGTTCTCCGCCCGCTCGATACGATTGTTAGCCAAGCAGGCGATCGTAGTCGCATGGCTGCCAATCCAGAACCAGACGAGTCCGTCGGGCGCATCGACCGCTAGGGCTCGGTAATGAGCGCCGACCCGTGCAGACCAGAACCGACCGATTTTCTTGAAGTGGAGTTACGGATGTCGAGAATCCTGCTTCAGCCGCGCGTAGGACTGATCGGCAAGATCGCGTACCTCGGACGGCAGGGATCGATACAGCGCCCAGAAGTCGGGAGAGGCGTGATGCGTCAGAGGGGTGTGGTCTTGCCAGCAGCGTGATCCCGAAGGGCCTTGGCAGCAAGGTCATCTAGGCGGCCCGCCTGAGAATCACGCTCGATCTGGCGATCCCAGGCTGCCCAGTCGTACTCCAGAAACCAGGCGCGAAACTGCGCAAGCTCCTCGGGGGAGAGCGCCTGGATCTCTTGCTCGATCTTCTCGATCTTGCCCATGGATCGCCTGCCTACCACTCACTCTACCATCCCTCTGTTGTCGGCCCGTAAGCCGTGGTTCTGCTGGCTAACGCTCACGTTGACCGGCCGCGAGCGAGCGAATGCGAGCCGCGGTCCGGTCGAACGTGATGTTAGGTTTGCAGGCCGTCCAGCTCATTAACCAACTCCCGGACCCGGGCGACACCTTGCTCGCTGAACGGCGCGGTGTTCGATTCGGTAGCCTCGCCGAGAAAGGACGCTGGATCATCGAGTATCGCGTTGTACCTCTCACGAATCCGGTCAAGCCGCTGGTCATATGCGATGCGAACGCATGAGAACTCGTCGAGCGCCTTCCAGTCGAGCCGGCCCTCCAGGCTGGCTTGAAGGATCTGCTTGATCTCGGTCGGTGACGGTCGATAGGTGCGATCGCTGATCCGCTGGAGGATCCAGAACAGAGTCAAGATGCCTGCGACCGCGCCCACAATCGCCGTGCCTATCCAGAGCATCCTGCAACCTAACGGCGCGTATCAGCCGCGGCGCGCCCTGCGCGCCGTCGGCTGCATGCGCTTGTTAGGCCGGGCCGAGCCGCGAGCCGCTAGCCAGCGCTTCAGAGAAGCTTGGCTCTCGCCAGAACGTCGCCCCGCTAACAGTCCTTCAACGCTGATGTCCTCGTCGATCGCTGGCCAATGAATTCCCAGACCACGCCCGATGAGACGCCAGCGCCCGCGTTGGCGTTGACTGCTATGTGCGAGCCGTGGGCACCAAGCGACGGGGACGACGAGTGTCCTGCCGTCCTCCAGCACGACACTGAGCTCATCCTCAGTCACCTTGACGTCGACTGCTCGTACACTGTGGCGCTCACTCGCTAAAGAAGCCATTCCAACTCCTCAGCAGTTCCTCCCGCGGCGCTCCACCAGTTGCTGTATCTGCCGAACCTCCGCGGGCCTGAAGCCCCGGCTGGATTGAAGACGAACCGGGTTCAACCAGAACTTCGCGGTCCTGTCATCGCGCTCGACATGACCATGCGGCGGCTCGTCCCTATCGCCAGAGTAGAAGAACAAGCGATACGGCCCCGACCGCAGGACTGTCGGCACGAGTTCACCCTAACAGAATGAAGCGGCCGCGACGACATCACTGCCGCTTCCTCGGCCTAACGCCGGTATCAGCCGCGGCCGAAGGCCGTCGGCTGCATGCCGAAGTTACGCGGCTCCGACTTCGACGAATTCGCCCGCCGAGCTCGGCGGTGGGATAGGCAGGCCATCCTGCTTCAGCCCATCGATGTGAAATTCGATCGCTTCGCGGATCAACCGCAATACTTCGTCTCGGGTCTCGCCCACTGCCACACACCCCGGCAGATCCGGGACATGTGCGCCCCAACTCGTTTCACCATGTTCGACAACCACCATATAGCGAATCATAGCCATCCCTACTTCTCCCTCTTGAGGCCAGCTTGCTTCAGTATGGCATTCAGAGTTCCGGGAGGGATATCCAAGCTGGGCTTGCCGGCCACCGTGACCGTGCCGGGCTTGGTCGTGTGTACTGCCGGTGGCTGCCGCGAGTTCTCGCCAGCCGCCAGCCGTCGTCCTCAAGAAGTCGGATCAGCTCTCCGACTTTCACGCTCTTCTCGTGTCAGTCCCGGTCCGTGTAACTTCTAATTCCACAGAACTGCATAACACTCAACTTGCAGCATATCTCGCAGCATAACTCGACCGGAGCGAGCCACAGCAAGCGCAAATTCCGTCCAGCTCGACGCCAACTTGGCCGACACGTCCCGTGTCGATCGGCGGAATATCCAGATCTGGGTATTTACTTATTGGTGCCACAACCGGAGGTGCGGTCATGGGGCGAGCACGCGGTCGGCGGGGCTCGTCACGCCGGATGGTCCGCGATTGAGCACGTGGGTGTAGATCATCGTGGTGCTGACGTCGTTGTGGCCCAGGAGCTCCTGGACGGTGCGAATGTCGCGGCCGTCCTCGAGCAGATGCGTGGCGAACGAGTGCCGGAAGGTATGCGGCGTCGCCCGCTTGCCGAGGTGCGCTTGGCGCGCTGCTTCGAGCACCGCGCGCTGCACCACCGTCTCATGCAGGTGATGACGTCGCCGCTGGCCAGTCGCCTGGTGGAAGTAGAGCCGCGTCGCGGGGAAGAACCACTGCCACGGCCACTCTCGGCCGGCATTGGGAACTTTCGCGCGAGGGCCCACGGCAGCTCGACCCAGCCGGCGCCGAGTGCCACGTCGGCGTCGTGCTGTCGCTTCACCTTCGACAGATGCTCGGCCAGGGGCGCCTTGGCCACAGCCGGCAGAACGGTGACCCGGTCCTTCGCGCCCTTACCGTCGCGAACGACGATCTGATTCATCGCGAAATCGACATCCTGCACTCGCAGACGGGCGCATTCGAGCAAGCGCAATCCCGACCCGTAGAGAAGCGTGGCCATCAAGCGGACCGTGCCTTCCAGCTTGGAGATGACCGCCCGCACTTCGTCGCGGGTGAGCACGACGGGCAGGTGCTTTGTCGGTCGGGCCCGCACGACGTCTTCGAGCCAGGGCAAGTCCTGATGCAGAACGTAGCGATACAGGAACAGGAGCGCGCTCAACGCCTGATTCTGGGTCGATGCGGCCACGCGCCCCTCGACGGCCAGCGAGCTCAAAAACTGTGCGACCTCCGCGGCGCCCATTTCGGCGGGATGGCGCTTGCCATGAAACAGAATGAAGCGGCGGATCCATCCGATGTAGGACTTCTCCGTACTCCGGCTGCCGTGACGCAGCCGATTAGCCTCACGCACGCGGTCGAGCAACCGAGCCGGCCGCGCGCCACCGTTGATCTTGGCCGTCATAGCTGGTAGGAGAAGAGGCGCCGCTCGAAACAGCGGGCAAGAGTCGACGAACTGATACACCGACACTGAGCACGGCGGGCGCCACGTCGTGCGCCGGAGGGATTCGATGGCCACGAAGATCGAACAATTCGCCCCCGAGCTCGAAAAGATCATCTCGACCTCCGAGCCCATCAAGGCGCTGGCCGACGGCTTTGGCGGAGCGCAGGGCCCGGCCGAGGGCCCCCTCTGGTGGAAGGAAGGCCGCTATCTGCTCTTCAGCGACATCCACAACAACAAGCGGATGAAGTACGCCCCCGGCCAGGGCGTGTCACTGTTTCTCGAGCCGACGAACCGGGCCAACGGGCTCACCCGCGATCTGCAGGGCCGGCTGCTCGCGTGCGAGCACGACACGCGGCGCGTCACGCGGCTCGAGCTCGACGGCAGCCTCACGGTGCTCGCGAACAGCTTCAAGGGACAGCGCCTCAACCGGCCCAACGACATCGTGGTGAAGTCCGACGGCTGCATCTACTTCACCGATCCGTGGACAAGTCCTCTCGCCCCCGAACAGTGGGATCTCACCTTCTCCGGCGTCTACCGCCTGACACCGGATCTCGGTACCTACACCTTGCTGGTGGACGATTTCGTGCTGCCGAATGGCCTGGCGTTCTCGCCTGACGAGAGCGTCCTCTACATCAACGACACGCGGCGCAAGCACATCCGCGCATTCGATCTGCTACCGAACGGAACGCTCGCGAAGCAGACCGATCGCGTCTTCGTCGATCTCGGCGGCGATGAGCCGGGTGTACCCGACGGCATGAAGGTCGACGTGGAAGGCAACGTCTACTGCGGCGGGCCGGGCGGCGTCTGGATCATGGATCCGCGCGGCAAGAAGCTCGGCCGCATCGTGCATGGGGCGCCGGCCACTACCAACATCGCCTTCGGTGGCGACGACTGGAAGACGCTCTACTTCACGAGCCGCAACCACCTCGGGTCGGTCAACGTGAAGATTCCGGGCATCCCCGTGCCGGTCGCAAAGAAGAAGTAGACGACACGGCCGCAACAGCTACGCGCCCCGAAGCGGGCGACGCTAGCTCTGGCGCACGTACTTGTCGATGCGGTTGCGCGAGCCGAGCGCCATGTAGATATCGCCGCGCCCGTCGATCCAGCTGCCGTGCGCCGACAGCGAATCCCAGCGCGCGACCACCTTACCTTGAGGATCCATGATGCTAACGCGCGGCGAGAGCCCGCTGACACCGCCCTCGCTGATGCAGAACATGCCGTCGCGGTCGATGGAGATATCGAGCGGCCGGCGCAGGTCGGGCCAGATCGTCAGGAACTTGCCGTCGGCCGCGAAGACCTGGATGCGGTTGTTCTCGCGGTCGCACACGTAGACCAGCCCGGCCTTGTCGACCACCAGGCTGTGCGGCAGGTGAAAGTGGTCCGGCTCCTTCTTGCCCGGGTGGCCCCACGAGCCGAGCAGCCGGCCGTCGGCGTCGAAGCGATGCACGCGCGCGTTGCGATAGCCGTCGGTCACGTACAGGTTGCCCGACGGCGACGGCACCATCTCGGTCGGATAGTTGAACGGACCGGCCGACCGCGGGACGAGCTCGCCCGGCTTCTCGCAGCCGGTGTCCGAGTGCGCGCCGCGCTTGCCGAGCACCTGCAGCGGCTTTCCGTCGAGCGTGTACATCAGACAAACGGAGTCGTCGCGGTCGGTCAGGTAGACGATGTCGTTCGCGATGTAGATGCCGTGCGGATTGGCGAAGGCACCGATGCCCCAGGCGCCCAGGTGCTTGCCGTCGCGCTCGAAGACCATCACCGGCGGATCCTTGCGCTGGAACACGTAGACGCGATCCTGTGAATCGGTCGCGACGGCGCTGGTGTTGCCGAACGCGTAGCCCTGCGGCAGCTGGGCCCAGCTCTCGGTCAGCTCATACCGGTACTTGCCCGAACCAACCGTCGCCATGGCTACGACCTCCTGAAGGCGGGGATCACCTCGTGCGTGAACAGACGCAGACTCTCGCGCTCTTTCTCAGGCGGAATGAGCCCGCCCGAGTTCGGCTCCAGCAGGATGCCGTCGATGCCGAGCTCGTCGCGCAGCGTGTTCAGGCGCTCGATCAGCTGGTCTGGCGTGCCGAACGCCACCTTCTTCGCGAGCACGTCCTCGTACGAGAGCGTCGCCATACGCTCGGCCTGGAAGCTCCGCTGCTCGGTAGGCCCCGTCCCCGCGCGCCCCACCGCCGAGCGCGCGAGCGCGGATTGCCGCTCGAAGAATGCCGCGATGCTCTCGCGCGGCTCCTCGACCGCGGCGCGCTCGGTCTTCGCGGCATATACGGGAATGCGCACGTAGGCGCTGGGCGTTCCAGTGTGGCCGGCCTCGCTCCATGCCTGCCGATACGACTTCAGCGACACCTTCAGATCGTCCATGTCCGTCGCGCGCAGCCCGACGAAGATCGGCAGCCCGAGCTTGCCGGCCACGGCAAAGGTCTCGTGGGACGTCGTCGCCATGCGGATCGGCGGATGCGGCACCTGATAGGGCCGCGGTGACACCGTGGTGTTCTGAAACTGATAGAAGTGGCCCTCGTGGCTGAAGGGCTCGCCCTTCCACGCCTGCTTGATGATGCCGAGCTCCTCGTGGAATCGGGCCTGGCTCTCGGCGTAGGCCACACCATAAATGTCGTAGCTGCGCACGACGCCGCTGCGGCCGATCCCGAACTCGAAGCGCCCCTTGCTGATCTGATCGATCGTCGCGATCTCCTCGGCGATCCGCAGGGGGTGATTGAGCGGCAGCACCTGGACGGCGGTGCCGATGCGCAGCCGCTCCGTTCGCGTGGCGATCGAGCTCGCCACCAGGAGCGACGCGGAAATGACCGACCGGGTCGGGGTGAAGTGGATCTCGCCGAGCCAGACGCAGTCCATGCCCCAGGTCTCGGCCATGTCGGCCAGCTCGAAGGCATCGTCGAACGCCGAGACCGGGGTGGCGCCGCGGCGCATCTCTTCGACGAAGAGCCCGAAATGCATGGCGAGCGATGTTATACCACGCGGATTCCCGCCTCTGCATCCGGTGGAAACCGGGGCGGTCGTCTGGCCCAGACCGGCGATCTGGCCTACACTGGGCGCGGTTCTGGCCCGTCGGGGCCGCGATCCCATAACGCCCCGTGGCTCGGGAGGATCTGGCGTGTCAGAGGACAAGACCGCGCTGGTCGACATGCTCCGCAAGATGATCATGATCCGCGAGTTCGACCTGCTCGCGATCGAGCTCCGCAAGGCCAAGAAGATCTTCGGCGCGCTCCATCCCTACGTGGGTGAAGAGGCCGTCGCCGTCGGCGTCTGCGCGGCCTTGGCCCCGAGCGATCGCATCACCAGCACGCATCGCGGCCATGGGCACTGCATCGCCAAGGGCGCCGACATCAACCGCATGATGGCCGAGCTGTTCGGCCGGGTCGACGGCTACTGCAAGGGCAAGGGCGGCTCGATGCACATCGCCGACTTCGCCATCGGCATGCTGGGCGCCAACGGGATCGTCGCGGGCGGGATGCCCATCGCCTGCGGCGCCGCGCTGGCCGCGCAGCTCGAAGACCGCGGCGGCGTGGCCGCGTGCTTCTTCGGCGACGGCGCCACCGGCGAGGGCGAGTTCCACGAGACGCTCAACATCTCCGCGATCTGGAAGCTGCCGCTCATCTTCGTCTGCGAGAACAACCGCTACGGCGCCGGCAACGCGGTCGAGTCGGTGCGGCGCGTCACCGACATCGAGCTGCACGCGCCGGCCTACGGCATCGCCGGCGTCGCGGTCGACGGCAACGACGTGCTGGCCGTCCGCGACGCGACCGCCCGGGCCGTCGAGCGGGCGCGGCGCGGCGATGGGCCGACCTTGCTCCACTGCAAGACGTTTCGCTCGCTCTTCCACGCCATGCGCGATGCGCCGCCGCCCGAGACGCGCGCGCCCGAGCTCCTGGCCCAGTGGAAGGCGCGCGATCGCGATTCGATCGCGCGCTTCGAGGACGTTCTGACCACACGCGGTGTCGTGGCGGCAGCCGACATCGCGGCGATCCGCGATCAGGTCAAGCGAGATCTCGAAGCGGCCGTGGAGTTCGCGGACAAGAGCCCCTACCCGGATCCGGCCGATCTGCTCGTCGACATGTTCGCCGAGTAAGGAGCGACCACAGTGCGAGAGATCACGGTCACCCAGGCGCTCGAAGAAGCGATGATCGAGGAAATGGAGCGCGACGAGCGGGTCATCACGATGGCGACCACACGCGCGCCCGCGCTCGAGAACAAGTTCGGCGACCGTCGCGTTCGGTTCACGCCGATCTCGGAAGCCGCCTTCACCGGCATCGGGCTCGGCGCCGCGGGCAGCGGCTTTCGTCCGGTCGTGCACTGGGGCATGGTCACGTTCTCGTTCGTCGCGATGGATCAGATCGTCAACCAGGCGAGCAAGATCCGGTATATGTTCGGCGGCCAGGCCGACTTCCCGGTGACGTATCGGTGCACCACCGGCGGCGGCGCGCAGATCGCCGCGCAGCATTCGCAGAGCCCCTACTCGATGTTCATGCACCTGGCGGGGCTGAAGGTGGTCCTGCCGTCCACGCCGGCCGACGCGAAGGGGCTGCTGAAGAGCTCCATTCGCGACAACAACCCGGTGATCTTCTTCGAGTGCAGCCGGCTCGCCGGCGTCACCGGGCCCGTGCCTGACGGCGATCACGTCGTGCCGATCGGCGTGGCCGACATCAAGCGCGCCGGCCGCGACGTCACGGTAGTGGGCCTCGCCTACTACGTGCGCGAGGCGCTCGCCGTCGCCGACTCGCTGGCGAAGGAAGGCATCTCGGTCGAGGTGCTCGACCCGCGCACGCTCGTGCCGATGGATGCCGAGGCCATCCGCGCCTCGGTGCGGCGCACCGGCCGGCTGGTCATCGTCGACGAGGCGCCGGCCACGTGCTCGGCGGCGTCCGAGATCGCCGCGCTCGTCACCGAGGACGCCGAGACGTTCCGCGCCCTCAAGGCGCCCGTCCAGCGCGTGTGCGCCGCGCCCGTCCCGGTCCCTTTCAGCCCGCCGCTCGAGCAGGCGGCGCTGCCCGATCGAGCGCGCATCGAGGCCGCCATTCGCCGGGTGCTATAGGGGCATTCTTGTGGGTCGCACTGGAGGCCAGACGTGCCGATAACGACGATCACGATTCCTCGTTTCGCGACCGGTCCCACGCCGCCGCACGCCGCGAGTGCCGACGGGCCGAACATGCTTCGCACGCGCGTCTCCGAGGTCGTCGCGAAGATGGGTCCCCCGCCCTGGTCGCGGCGGATCATCCAGGACGAGCGCAATCTCGTCACCTTGATCGCCAACCGTCCGGGCGGCGGCAACCGTCCGCACTGGCACGCCGACTTCGACGAGTGGTGGGTGGTCCTGGCCGGCGAGTTCACCTGGGAGCTGACCGGCGGGATGGTCGTCGAGGCGCGCAAGGACGACATCGTCTGGGTGCCGCGCGGCACCGTGCACCACATCAAGACCGTCGGCACCGAGAACTCGCTGCGGCTGGCGGTGGCCATGCCGCCGGCGACGCACTACTTCAGCCCGTGCGAACAGTGTGGCTACGACGACGAGGGCCCGCGGGAGTGGAACGCATAGCGTTGCGCTAGCGCGCGCGCTACAACACCCGACGCGGCTGCACGTACGCGAGCATGAACACGCTGAGCTGCACGAGCAGGAGCTTGTTCCACGCCACGCTCGCAGCAGCCGCCTCGTCAGCAGCGAGATCGGCCTTGAAGACCGCCGCGAGCGCGCTCTGCGTGAGGCTCATGGCGCCGACGACCAGGTGCTGCGGGATCATGCCCGGCGGCCGCTCGCGATGGCCGTGCGCGAGCGCGACGCTCAGCACGTAGTACGAGAACTCCTGAGTCAGCGCCAGCTGCGCGGTCTCGCGAAGCCAGCGGCCCAGACTGTGCTTGCGGCGCTCGATCCGCACGCGGTCCACCTCGCCGTCGTCGCCGAGAAAGAACACCCGGGAGCGCGGGAACTTCACGAAGTGATCGTAGAGCGCGCCGGTCAGCTCATTTTCGTGATTCAGAACGATCGGCGCCGAGCGGCCGATGGCCGCGACGTCCGCCTCGGTCATCCCGACGAACTCCATCATGTCGCGGATGAACCGCGGCATGTCCGTGCCCGGCAGATACCCGGGTGCGCTCGCCGGCGGCATCGCAGCGTCGCTCATGGCTCTCCTAGCTCGTGCGCAGCTTCTCGAGCACCTTGGGATCGGGATCGAGGCCGAGGCCCGGCCCCTGCGGCACCGCAATCCGGCCGTTCTTGGGGTGGATCGTGTCGTGCAGCGGGTTGTCGGCGAAGTCGCAATAGAAGCGCTCGACCGGCGAGTCTGGCGCCAGCGCCGCGATGCAGTGGATCGACGCGAGCAAGCCCGGTCCGAAGTAGGCGGAGTGCGGCACGACCTGCACGCCGAACATCTCGCCGAGCGTCATCACGCGTCGCATCTCGGTCACGCCGCCGAGCTTGGTCACGCTAGGCTGCGCGTACGTGATCGCGCCGGCCTCCATCGCGCGGCGAAACTCCCACGCGGTCCCGTAGTTCTCGCCGGCCGCGGTCGGGATCCCGCCCTGCGCGCGCACCTCGGCGAGCCCGGCGAGGTTCTCCGGCGGCCACACCGGCTCTTCCAGCCAGTGCAGATCCAGCGGCGCCAGCTTGCGAGCCATCTCGATCGCCTGCGGCACCGTCCACGGACAGTTCGTGTCGACCATGATCGGGATGCCGGGCCCTGCGACGTCGCGCGCCGCCTTCACCTCGGGCACGGTGATCTCGTGCAGCTTGATCAGACGATAGCCTCGCCCGAGCGCCTGCTCGGTGTAGCGCGCCACGGCATCAGCCGCGCCGTACCGCAAGAGGCTCGCATACGCGGGCAGGTCGGCCCGCGCGCTGCCGCCCAGCAAGCGATAGAGCGGCACGCCGGCCACCTTGCCGGCGATGTCCCACAGCGCGATGTCGATGCCCGACAGTGCGTAGAGCACGGGGCCGTTGCGGCCGATCCCGTGCAGCAGCCGCTGGAGCTCCTCGTGGATTGCGGAGATCTGGCTGGGGTCGCGGCCGACGCACATCGGCCCGATCACGGTGTCGATGGCCGCGCGCGTTGCCGGAAAGATCCGGTGGCCGAACGCCTCGCCCCAGCCCGTGATCCCGCCGTCGGTGTCGATGCGGACGAGCAGCATGTCGATGCTGGTGCGCGGCCGGCCGGCCATCATCGGCGCGGCCCCTTCGATCAGCATCGGCATGTTGATGACGAGCGTCTGAACGCGTGTGATCTTCATGCGGGCCGAGCCTCCATGCTTCCGTGATAGGGTACCCGGGCTGGGGGCAACGCAGTGCGCGCTGCAGGCCGTCGCGGGGCTGGGGCCCCGCCGTCCGAGGCGCGCATACAAACCGGGGAGAGCACGTGGTCACCAGGGAACGGTTCGAGCAGGGGCTGACCCTGCAGCAGTACGTCGACAAGATGTCCTTCAACAGAGAGCGATTCGTCGAGGCGCTCGAAGACGCCACGGTCGGGCCGGAAGGCGCCCGGATGCTGGAGCGTCTGGCCGGCGCGCGCCGGGTGCTCGTCATCAGCGAGGACTGGTGCGGCACCTGTCTGGCGCACGTGCCCTACGTCGCCAAGCTGATCGAGGGCCGGCCCGAGATCGAGATGCGGCTCTTCCCGCGCGACGCGAATCTCGACCTGATGGACCAGTATCTCAAGCAGGGCCGCTACCGCTCGATCCCGGTGTTCGCGTTCTTCGACGAGCACATGAACGAGCTCGCGCGGTTTCTGGAGACCCGGCCCAACTGAATCCATGCGCGGCATTGTAGCGTCTCAAGGTCGGAGGGGGTGGAGTCGATGAGCAATCCGGTCGTGCACGTCACGAACGCCACGTTCGACGGCGTGGTCACGAGCGAGCGTCCGGTCGTTATCGACTTCTGGGCGCCCTGGTGCGGCCCGTGCCGGGTCATCGCTCCCGTGCTGGACGAGATCGCACGCGAGGCCGGCGACCAGGTGACGATCGCCAAGGTGAACGTCGACGAAGAGCCGGCGCTCGCCGCCCGCTTCGGCGTCCAGGCGATCCCGCAGCTGGTGTTCTTCAAGTATGGCGTCGAGAAGGACCGCCTGGTGGGTGCCGCGCCCAAGCGCGAGATCGTCAAGCGGCTCGACACGCTGCGAGACTGAGACCGGGCCGATGAGGCGCCCGGGCCGATGATCGACGCGGCAGACGCGGTCGTCGTCGGCTCGGGCGCCTTCGGCTCGAGCGTTGCGTATCACCTGGCCCGCCACGGTCTGCGGGTCGCGGTCCTCGATCGTTCCCGCCTCGCCTCGCAAACCTCACCCCGCGCCGCCGGCCTCAGCAGTCAGGTCCGCGCCACCCCTGCTCTCACCGCCATCGCACGCCGCGCGGTCGTGAAGCTCGCGGCGTTCACCGCAGAGACCGGTCAGCCGCTACGCTTCACGCAAAGCGGCGCGCTCAAGATCGCGCGCAACGACCGCGACGCGGCCCAGCTCACGCGTGAGGTCCAGCGCGGGCGCGAGACTGGCGTGCCGATCGACTTCATCTCGACCGTCGAGGCCCGGCGCCGCCTGCCCATCCTTCGCGAGCGCGGCATCGTCGCTGTCACCTGGAGCCCGACCGATTGCAACGTCGAGCCGTCCGAGCTGCCGATCGGCTATTGCCGCGCGGCGGAGAAGATCGGCGCCACGCTCTTGCCGCAGACGCCGGCCACCGGCTTCGACATCGGGCCCCGCGGCGTGGAAGGCGTACGCACCCCGGTGGGTACGATCGCGACGCGCGTGGTCGTCGACGCGGCCGGCGCGTGGTCGCGTCTCGTCGCCGAGCGCCTGGGCGGCGCGCTGCAGATCGTGCCCACGCGCCACCAGCTCTTGATCACCGAGCCGATTCCCGGCGTGACACAAGAATTCCCGATCGCCCGCGTGATCGATGCCAACGTCTACGTCCGGCACGAGCGCGGCGGCCTGATGCTGGGCGGCTACGAATCCGATCCTCTTCAAGTCGACGCCTCGACGCTCGAACCCGCGTTCGAGATGAGCGAGCTGCCCCTCGACATGCAGGTGCTTCGCCGGCTCGCCGCAAGCGTCGCCGATCAGTTCCCGATCTTCCAGGACTCGGCGATCCAGATCGCGGAGCACCGCGGCGGCCTGCCGACGCTCACGACCGACGACCGCTATCTGGTCGGGCCGCTGCCCGGCGTCGCGGGCGCGTGGGTGATGAGCGGCTGCTGCGTCGGCGGGCTGAGCGCGTCGCCGGCGCTCGGTGAAGCGCTGGCCGAGTGGATCGTGAACGGGCGCTCCGAGCTCGATCTGTCGGAGATCTCGACCGCGCGCTTCGCGATGCGCGAGATCGACGAGGCCGAGCTACGCGAGCGCTGCCGCCACGCCTACGCCACGCACTATCGCGCCGATCGCGTCTGAGGCACGATCGACGAGAACGCGTCGACGAAGCGCTGCATGTCGGCGCGGGTGCCGATCGTCAGACGGAAGCTGCCGTCGATGACCGGCTTCTTCGCCATGCTCCTGACGAGGATTCCCCGCTCGCGCAGCGCCTGCACGGTCGCGCCGCAATCGTCCGGCGGCCACACCAGCAGGTAGTTGCCGCCTTCGCCGGCCCAGCGCACTCCTAGTCGCGACAGCTCCGCTACGGTCCATTCCCGCGCCGCCCGCACTTCTTCGACGTAGCGCCGCGTGTGCTCGGGATCGGCCATCGCGGCCCTGCCCGCCACCACGGCGAACATGTTGATGTCGTAGGGCCCCGTCACGCGCCGCAGCCGCTCGACGATCGTCGGGTGGCCGACCGCGAAGCCCAGGCGCAGCGCGGCGAGCCCCGCGGCCTTCGAGAGCGACTGCAGCGCGACCACGTTCGGGAGCTCGAGGGCGAGCGGCGCCACGGAGCGGCCCGTGAACGCAACGTAGAGCTCGTCGACCACGACGAGCGTCTGCGGCGCCGACCGGGCCAGCGCGATCAGCGTGGACGGCTCGACCAGCGTGCCCGTCGGGTTGTTGGGGTTGCACACGAAGAGCAGGCGCGGGCGCGACTCGAGCTTTGCCCTAACTGCCGCCAGCGGAAAGCTCAGATCGGGCGGATAGAGGACTTCATCGATCGCCATCCCCTGCTGCTGGGCGCAGGGCTCGTAGTAGCCGAAGGTCGGCGCGGTCGTCAGGAACGTGCTGCCCTTCTCGCCGTACGCGTCGAAGATCGCGCGGATCGCCGCGTCGACACCGTTGAAGGCCTCGACGTAGCGCTCCGGGACGCCGATCGTCTCGGCATAAGCCGCGTTGAGCCCCGTGTACTCTGGATATGCGGCGTACGCGTCGGGCGGCAGGCTCCGGATCGCGTCGAGCACCTTGGGGCTCGGTCCGACGGTGCTCTCGTTGAAGTCCAGCCGCAGCAACGGCCGCCGGCCCTCGAGCGGCGCCACGTACGGTGTGAGCCCTTCGACTTCGGGCTTCGCTCTGATCATCGCGTGCGCGCGGTCAGGCGCGAGCCGGAGCGGCGGCCGCCTTCTTCTTGAGCTCGGGGAAGACGTGCTTGCCGAACATCTCGATCGACGTCATCACCTTCTCGTGCGGCACCGTCTCGGTCGCCATCAGGAACTGCAGCTCGTCCACGCCGGCCTCCTCGTGGATCGCGATCCCGCGCAGACAGCTCTCCGGGTCGCCCGCCACGAGCACGCCGCGATCGACCAGGGTGTCGGCGTCGATCTGGTTCCACAGCGCGGAGGCGATCTGTCCGGATCCGCCGGAGAGATCCACTTCGGGCGCGCCCGCCGCCCCCTCGCCCTTGAGGTACCGCGAGAAATTGGCCTTCAGATGCTCGGGCACGCCGCCCCAGGAGGCGACCAGCTGCTCGTAGAGATGCGTCTGGTCCTTCAGGTACGGGCGGTCGGGGCCGAAGAACGTCCGCAGCGACTTCGCCGCCAGCTCGCGCGCGCCCTTGTTGTCCCAGTCGCAGAGGGCCATCGTCGAGCTGAGCCACTGATCGTTGACGAACTTCCCGACCGGCTTGGCGTGGCGCACGCGCTCCTTGTACTGCTTGATGTGGGGCGCCAGGTACGAGGGCGCGGCGACGCTCAGCGCCATCACGCCGATCCCGGTCTCGGCCGCCAGCTCATAGGTCGCCGGCTGGAGTGCGGCGACCCAGATCGGCGGGTGCGGCTTCTGATAGGGCTTGGGGCGGACGTCGCGCGGCGGCACCTTCCAGAACTGGCCGTCCGCCGAGAACGGGCCGTCCTCCCAGACGCGCGGGATCATCCGCAACGACTCTTCCCACATCGCGCGTGTGTTGCGCGGATCGATCCCCATCCCCATCTGCTCGTACGGCGCCGAGCGGCCCGTGCCGAACTCGACGCGCCCGCCGGACATGTGATCGACCATCGCCACGCGCTCGGCGACGCGGACGGGGTGGTGATACGGAAGGATCACGACGCCGAACCCGAGGCGGATGCGCTTGGTCAGCTGGCTCAACGCGCCGAAGATCACTTCCGGGCACGGCGACATCGAGAAGCTCGTGAGGAAGTGGTGCTCGACGAACCACACGGTGTCGAAGCCCATGCGATCTGCGAGCACGCACTGCTCGAGCGTCTCCTTGATGACCGCGTGATCGTCGACCACCGGCCGCTGCATCTCGTACGCGAGGCTCAGTCTCATCGGAGCTCCTCCGTGAGCACCAAGAGTAGCAAACATCCGCCGGCAGAGGGACCTTGACAGCCTCCGTCTCCTGGTCGACCCTCGTGCGCACGATGCCCGCGCGCTCCGGCAAGCAGTTCCTCGACGGCCTTCGGCGCACCCGGCGACAGCTCTGGGTCGAAGGCGAGCTGGTCGACGACGTCACCACGCATCCAGCGCTCGCGGGCGGCGCGCAGACGATCGCCGGGGTATTCGACCGCCAGCACGCCTTCCCCGACGACTGCCTGACCCCCGATCCCGAGACGGGCGAGCCGCTCAACATCGGGCATCTGATCCCGCGCTCGGTCGCCGATCTGAAGCGCCGCAACCGCGGTCTCGCGCGAATCGCCGAGGCCACCGTCGGGCTCATGGGCCGGACGCCCGACTACATGAGCGTGAAGTTCGCCAGCTTCGCCTCGCGCGCTCACGACTGGCGGGGCGCCGAGGGCCGCAACGAGGAAGGCGCCAACAACATCGTGCGCTTCCAGAAGCGGATCGCGCGCGAGGACATCTCGCTCACTCACACGATCATCCATCCGACCATCGACAAGGCGACCGACAATCAGTTCGTCGGCAACCGGGTTCCAGTGCACAAGGTGGGCGAGACCGCCGGCGGCATCGTCGTGCGCGGCGCCCGGATCCTCGCGACTCTCGCGCCCTTCGCCGACGAGATCGCGGTTTACCCCGCGCATCCGCTGCCGGCGGGCGCCGAGGCCTACGCGCTCGCGTTCTCGATTCCCGTCGACGCGCCGGGGTTGATCTTCCTGTGCCGCGACAGCGCGGCCACGCCGGCGGCCGACGTCTTCGACCGCCCGCTCTCGACGCGCTTCGACGAGCAGGACGCGTTCGTGATCTTCGACGACGTGGAGATCCCGCGCGACCGGCTCTTCTGCGACGGCCACCTCGACGTGTACAACACGGTGGGCACGACAGGGTTGCGCGACAACATGACCAACCAGACCACCATCCGCGCCCTCACCAAGCTCGAGTTCGCCTACGGGCTCGCGTGCCGGATGGCGGAGACCCTCGGCGACGCGAGCCCTACGACGCACGAGATGCTCGGCGAGCTCCTGGATTACGTCGAGGTCTCGCGGAACGCGGTGCTCGTGTCCGCCGAGCGCGGGTACGACATCGGCAACGGCATCTGGTTCCCCGAGGGCCGCGCGCTCCATCCCATGCGCTCGCTGCTCGCGACGTGGTTTCCCCGAGTGAACGAGATCTTGATGCTGATCGGGAGCCACAACCTGCTGGCAACACCGAGCCGGCGCCAGCTCGAGCACGACGGCCTCCGTCCGCTGCTCGACGAGTTCCTGCACGGCGCCAAGGGCACCGGCGCCGAAGAGCGCGCCGCGCTGTTCCGGCTGGCGTGGGATTTCGTCGGCTCGAGCCTGGCTGGCCGCAACGTCCTCTACGAGCGCTTCTACCTGACGTCAGCGGCCCGCAATCGCATCAGCCACCACCTGCGCAACGTCGACCGGAGCCGCGCCTACGCCCTGGTCGACGAGATCCTGGCGGCCGGACGCAAAACAGCCGCTCGCTGAACGCACCGTTCGGATGGTAGGGCGCGGGAAGCGCGCCTATTCGAGAGCGAGGACGGCGGCGCGGAGCTCCGTGATGTGAGCCGCGCGGACCAGGGTCGCGGCTGCCGTGATCGTCGGATCGGTCCACGCCGGGGCCGAGAGGCCGCGCGCGCTGTAGACCGCCGCGACCGCGGCGCGAAGCTCGACGAGATGGACCCGCTTGATCGTGGTGGCCCCCGCGGCGAGGCTCGGATCGGTCCAGCCGAACCCGGCGAGCCCCTGCCGCGAGCGCAAGGTATCGATCGCGCCGCGAAGCTCGGTGAAGTGCGCGGCGCGCACCACGCTCGAGCGCGGCGTCAAGGTCTGGTCGGTGAACACGCGGCTGAACCGTGCGGTGACGGCGCGTGCCTGATCGATCAGCACCGTACAGGGCCCGGCGCCGCTACAGGCGCCGCTCCACCCCGCGAACGCTGAGCCGGCACCCGGGGCGGCGGCCAAAGTCACCGACGTTCCCGACGAGAACGTCGCGCTGCAGACAGTGCCGCACGCCAGACCGGCCGGCGTGCTCGTCACGGTCCCGGTTCCAGCGCCCGCGACGCTCACGGTCAGCCCGAACGTCGTCGACGACGTGAACGTTGCCGTGACGGTGGTCGCGCTCGTCGGAGTCACGGTGCACGTGCCGGTGCCCGCACAGCCCCCGCCCGACCAGCCGGAGAAGACGGAGCCGCCGGCCGGTGTCGCGGTGAGAACCACCGAGCTACCCGATGAGAACGTCGCCGAGCACGTCGTACCGCACGTGATCCCCGCCGGCGCGCTCGTGACGGTTCCGCTGCCGACACCGGCGCGCACGACGGTCACCGCCACCGGTGCGGGCCCGAACGCGGCGCTCACTGTCGTCGTGCTCGACAACGTCAGCGTGCACGCGCCGGTACCGGAGCACCCGCCGCCCGCCCAGCCGGTGAAGATGGAGCCCGCGGCGGGAGTGGCCGTCAGCGTGACGCTGGTTCCGGCGGTGAACGCCGCCGAGCAGCCGGTGCCGCAGCTGATGCCGGCCGGCGCGCTCGTGACGGTGCCGTTGCCCGTGCGGGTCACGGTCAGCGTAACGGGCGCGGTCGAAGCAGGAAACTCATAGGCGCCGATGTCGAACGCCGACCCTTGGGGACGCGGCGCGCCTTCCAGATCGTCGGTGACGTTCGCGATCGAGCCACCGGCATCGCGCGCCAGCGACGTGGCGCTCAGATGATAGTCATTGCCGGCAAAGTTGGCGAACAGCATCGCAGGTGTCGCGACGATCGAGTGTGAGTCCTGCCCGCTCGCGCTGCGCCATGCCGCGAGGGTCACGCGAGTGTCGCCGCCATCCATCGAGAAGCGATCCATGATCGCGTTGGTATCGCTCACGAAGCCGGGCAAGCTGTCGGCCGAGATCGCGATGCTGCCGCGGAACGGGTGCTGGTTGAAGAGGATGTTGTTGCGCACGACGTTGCCGGTGCTGGCGTTCTGGATGTTGATCGCCCAGCGCGCGTCGGACGCCATCACGATCGTGTTGTTCAGGATCTGGTTGTTGCGCGCCGGCTGGCCGGCGTCGATCTGGTAGAGCGAGATGCCGCTGGCGTGGTTGTTGTAGAGCAGGTTGTTGCGGATGATCGAGCTCTGCACGCCGTCGCCGTTGATGCCGGAGCCGCCCGCGACCCCGTTGTCGTGGATGATGTTGTCCTCGACCACGGCGCCCGAGATCACGCCGTCGCCGCCCTGGCTCAGGTCGCCGTTCATGTGGATGCCGTTCGCGTTGTTGCCCCACACGTGGTTGCGGCGGATCACCGGACGGTCGCCGCTGTTGCTCACGTAGATGCCGTGCTCGGCCTGCGAGCGCGACATCACGTTGTTCTCGATCAAGAGATCGTCGCTGAAGCCGGTCAGGATGCCCCAGCGCCCGTTGAGGTCGCCGGTGTTGTTGCGGATCGTCACGTGGTGGTTCACGACCGAGCGGATCCCGGCGCGCGGCACGCCGGTCACCGTGAAGCTCTCGACGACCACGTAGCTCGCGCCCTCGAGATTGATGCCGTCTTGCGTTCGCGGATTCTGTGAGTCGACGATGGCGCCGGGCTCGCCCCGGAACGTGATGGGATCGGTCGCCGTTCCGCTGGTGGTCAGATAGAGGCCCGCGTAGTGACCGGCGCGAACGATCACGAGATCGCCGGCGCGGACCGTGTCGGCCGCCTTCTGCAGCGTGCGCCAGGGCGCGGCAGAGGAGCCGGCCGCCGAATCGTTGCCGGCGGGGTCGACGTAGAAGGTCCGGAGCGGCGCGGCCCCCGCGAGAGTCGGCGGCAGCAACGCGCCCGCGACTGCGAGGACGATCGTGACGAATATCCGGAAGCGGCCGACCATGTGGACTGGATGAAGCACCGGAGGTGCCAGGTCCATCGCAAGCCAAAGCTACGCCATACATGACGTAACGAGCGACGGTTCGGTGCCAGAACGGCGGCAACGCTGGCCGCAGCGTCACCGGAGCGACGGCCTCTGTGAGATGCTTCACGCCATGCCGCCCTCCTCCGCAGTGATCGTCGCGATCGGCCAGCTGCTGCAGCCACTCCTGGACGCGCTCGAGCGGATCACCTGGGTGCAGCGCCATCTCTTTCCTCCGTTCGCCCCACGCCTCGCCGAAGAGCTGGCGCCGTGCGCCGAGGCCGTCGGCGAGCCCCTGAGCGCGCTCGAGAAGGTCGAGTGGCCGGACGATCTGCGGTTCATGCGCGACCGCCTGATCGACGTGGCGCGCCAGACGGTCGATCTGGTCACCGCGTTCGGCGAGGCCGCGGGCGCGCCCGACAACCCGATCGATCTCTACCGCGCGATCCGGCGCTTTGCCCGGATCCAGGAGACGCTCTATCCCCTGGCGCCCGTGTTCGAGCCGGTGAACCGCTGGTTCCTCGAGCCGGCGCGGCGCGACGACGACGCGCTCGCCGCGCGCCTGCGTGCGGGCGCGTTGCGCGACGACGAGATACGCGTGGGTGTGCTCCACGCCGGGAACGAGCGCGACGCGCGCGGCGGATTCTCGGTGTACGTGCCCGAGCAATGGGACGGCGAGACCGCGATGCCGCTGGTGGTCGCGCTGCACGGGGGCAGCGGTCACGGCCGCGACTTCCTGTGGAGCTGGCTCACCGACGCGCGCTCGCGCGGCGTGCTGCTGATGGCGCCCACCGCGCGCGACCGCACGTGGTCGATCATGAGCATGGAGGACGTCGACGCCGACGGGATCAAGCAGATGATCGAGGGAGTGGCGGCGCGCTACCCGGTCGACCGCACACGCGTGCTACTGACCGGGATGTCCGATGGCGGGACCTATGCGCTGCTGAACGGCCTGCGCGATGCGGACACGCCATTCACGCACCTGGCGCCGGCGTGCGGCGTGCTCCACCCCTTCCTATTGGCGGGCAAGGGGCTCCAGCACGCCGCCGGCCGACCGATCTATATGATCCACGGCGCGCTCGACTGGATGTTCCCGCTGGCGACGGCGCACATCGGGCGCGACGCGCTGCAGGCCGCCGGCGCCCGACTCGTCTACCGCGAGATCGAGGACCTCTCCCATACCTATCCGCGGGACGAAAATCCGAGAATCCTCGACTGGCTGACGACCGGCGCCGCGCCTACGGCTTGAGGATCACGCGCGTCGCGGCCGTCCCGGCGTTCTTGCCCTGCCACTCCGCGAACGCGAACGCCTTGTTGACGTCCGCCAGCGGGAAGCTGTGCGAGACCACCTTCGAGAGCGGGTACTTGTCGCGCGTGCGCACCAGGAGATCGAGCGCGGCCGGCATGATCCACGGGTTGTAGTGCATGAGCCCCGTCCACTTGATCTGCTGCTGGATCACCTTGATGGCCGGGAAGCTCACCGCCTGGGGAACGATGTTGCCGATGTCGACGAACTTGCCGCCCAGGCGGACCATGTCGAGCCCTTCGACCGTCGCCGCCGCGATGCCGACGACCTCGACCACCACGTCGGCGCCGCGCCCGTCGGTGAGATCCTTCACGCGCTGAACGCGCGATTCCGGCGTCGGGAACTCGTTCATGTCGATCACGTCGGTCGCGCCGCACTGCTTCGCGAAGTCCAGACGCAGCGGCTGCTTGTCGATCGAGATGACCTTCGACGCGCCCTTCTCGGCCGCGATCGCCGCGGTGTAGATGCCGAGGCCGCCCGCGCCCTGGATCGCGACGACGTCGCCGAACTGCATGCCCGAGTATTCGAGCCCGTGCAGCACCTGGCACATCGCGCAGTTCACCGGCGGGATCGACTCGTCCGGCAGGACGTCGGGCACCTTGAAGACGTAGTGGCCGGGCGGCAGGAAGTAGTACTCGGCGTAGCCGCCGTCGCAGTACGGGTACTCGTTCAAGGTGTACTGCATGCTGCGGCGCTGGCGGTGCGGACACACGTGGTGCTCGCCGCGCATGCACCAGTAGCAGCGATTACACGGGTTGAAGAACGGAAACGCGACGCGGTCGCCTTCCTTCAGCGGCTTGCGGAGCGAATCGGTCGTCACGCCCTTGCCGAGGCTCGCGACCACGCCGGTGAACTCGTGGCCGGGCACGCGGCGCATATCCGGGCCGGAGTAGTTGCCGTCGTTGCGCCAGTAGTGGAGATCGGATCCGCAGATCGCGGCCGCGGTGTTCTTGATGAGAATGCCTCCCGGCTCCACCTCCGGAGTCGGCAGCGTTTCGAGCTCGAGCGGCTTGCCAGGCTGGTTGAGTACGACGGTCAATCCTTTCGGCACGGCGTGTCCTCCCTTTCCGAGATCGGCGGCCTCGACCGCCGGCCATATCGTAACGGATGCGACGTCACGTGTCCTGCGCTCGACAGGAATGTAAGAAGTACTCGGTAGACATTACAGCCTATGTAGCTATTACCAAAGTCGTAGCAATTAAAACAAGCACTTACACCACGCGATGTTCTCGAGCGGCATGGCATTTGTCTTGCCCCACAACGCCCCCCGGGCGATTACCGGCATTTTCGCCTGGGGAATCCCCGAGTTCGTCGTTGAGGGCGTAGTGTGCGCGGACACGCCGTCGCGGGGACCGGCTCCGCGGGTTTTAAGCCCAGAGAAGGAGCATCAGATGGCTCGTGTCGCACAGGGACCGGCTAGCGTTGACCTGCCTCGCTTCCTGAGCGCCCTCAAGGCCGTGCGCCAGGGCGACTTCTCGGTACGGCTGCCCGATCACTGGACGGGCGTCGCAGGCAAGGTCGCCGATACCTTCAACGACGTGGTCGAGATGAACCAGCGGCTGGCCTCGGAGCTCGAGCGCCTGCATCTGGCCATCGGGCGACACGGCAAGATCAACGAGCGCGCGTCGGTCGGCCCGGTCTCCGGCGCGTGGGCGGATTCCGTCTCGAACGTCAACTCGCTGGTCGCGAGCCTCGTGCAGCCGACCAGCGAAGCCGCACGCGTGATCGGGGCGGTCGCCAAGGGCGACCTCTCCCAGTCGATGGCGCTGCAGACGGACGATCATCCCCTCGAAGGCGAGTTCCTGCGTACCGCGAAGACGGTCAACCTGATGGTCGAGCAGCTCCGCTCGTTCGCGGCCGAGGTCACCCGCGTCGCGCGCGAGGTCGGCACCGAGGGTAAGCTCGGCGGCCAGGCCGACGTGCGCGACGTGGCCGGTACCTGGAAGGACCTCACCGACTCCGTCAACTCGATGGCGGGTAACCTCACCGCTCAGGTCCGCAACATCGCGGAGGTCACCACCGCCGTCGCCAATGGCGACTTGTCCAGGAAGATCACCGTCGACGTGCGCGGCGAGGTGCTCGAGCTCAAGAACACCATCAACACGATGGTCGATCAGCTCCGGTCGTTCGCGGCCGAGGTGACGCGCGTGGCACGCGAGGTCGGCACCGAGGGCAAGCTCGGCGGCCAGGCCGACGTGCGCGACGTCGCCGGCACCTGGAAGGACCTCACCGACTCGGTCAACTCGATGGCCGGCAACCTCACCGCTCAGGTCCGTAACATCGCCGAGGTCACCACCGCCGTCGCCACCGGCGACCTCTCGAGAAAGATCACCGTCGACGTGCGCGGCGAGGTGCTCGAGCTCAAGAACACGATCAATACGATGGTCGACCAGCTCCGCTCGTTCGCGGCCGAAGTGACGCGCGTCGCGCGCGAGGTCGGCACCGAGGGCAAGCTCGGCGGTCAGGCGCGGGTCGAAGGCGTGTCCGGCACCTGGAGAGACTTGACCGATTCGGTTAATTCCATGGCAGGGAACCTGACGGCGCAGGTCCGGAACATCGCCGAGGTCACCACCGCCGTCGCCAACGGCGATCTTTCACGAAAGATCACGGTCGACGTCAAGGGCGAGATCCTCGAGCTGAAGAACACCGTCAACACGATGGTCGACCAGCTCAGCTCGTTCGCGGCCGAAGTGACGCGCGTCGCGCGCGAGGTCGGCACCGAGGGCAAGCTCGGCGGTCAGGCCGACGTGCGCGACGTCGCCGGCACCTGGAAAGATCTCACCGACTCCGTCAACTCGATGGCCGGCAACCTGACCTCGCAGGTGCGCAACATCGCCGACGTCACGAAAGCCGTCGCCAACGGCGACCTCGGCAAGAAGATCACCGTCAACGTCCGGGGCGAGATCCTCGAGCTCAAGAACACGATCAACACGATGGTGGACCAGCTCAGCTCGTTCGCGGCCGAAGTGACGCGCGTCGCGCGCGAGGTCGGCACCGAGGGCAAGCTCGGCGGCCAGGCCGACGTGCGCGGCGTGGCCGGCACCTGGAAGGACCTCACCGACTCCGTCAACTCGATCACCGGAAACCTGACCGACCAGGTCCGCAACATCGCCGAGGTCACCACCGCCGTCGCCAACGGCGATTTGTCGCGCAAGATCACCGTCGACGTCCGCGGCGAGATCCTCGAGCTGAAGGACACCGTCAACCGGATGGTCGACCAGCTCCGTTCGTTCGCGGCCGAGGTCACCCGGGTCGCGCGCGAGGTCGGCACCGAGGGCAAGCTCGGCGGCCAGGCCGACGTCAAGGACGTCGCCGGCACCTGGAAGGACCTCACCGACTCCGTCAACTCGATGGCCGGCAACCTCACCGCCCAGGTCCGTAACATCGCCGACGTCACCAAGGCCGTCGCCGCCGGCGATCTTTCGCGCAAGATCACCGTCGACGTTCGCGGCGAGATCCTCGACCTCAAGGACACCGTCAACCGGATGGTCGACCAGCTCCGTTCGTTCGCGGCCGAGGTCACCCGCGTCGCGCGCGAGGTCGGCACCGAGGGCAAGCTCGGCGGCCAGGCCGACGTCAAGGAAGTCGCCGGCACCTGGAAAGACCTCACCGACAACGTCAACTCGATGGCCAGTAACCTGACGACGCAGGTCCGCAACATCGCCGACGTCACCAAGGCGGTCGCCGCCGGCGATCTTTCGCGCAAGATCAGCGTCGACGTCCGCGGCGAGATCCTCGACCTCAAGGACACCGTCAACCGGATGGTCGACCAGCTCCGCTCGTTCGCGGCCGAAGTGACGCGCGTCGCGCGCGAGGTCGGCACCGAGGGCAAGCTCGGCGGCCAGGCCGACGTCAAGGATGTCGCCGGCACCTGGAAGGACCTCACCGACAACGTCAACTCGATGGCCAGCAACCTCACCGGCCAGGTGCGCGGTATCGCGCGCGTCGTGACGGCCGTGGCCAACGGCGATCTGCGCCGCAAGCTCACCCTGGAGGCGAAGGGCGAGATCGCCGAGCTGGCCGACACGATCAACTCGATGATCGACACGCTCGCGACCTTCGCCGACCAGGTCACGTCGGTCGCGCGCGAGGTCGGCGTCGAGGGCAAGCTCGGCGGCCAGGCGCGCGTGCCCGGCGCCGCGGGCACGTGGAAGGACCTCACCGACAACGTCAACCAGCTTGCCGCCAATCTCACCACGCAGGTGCGCGCGATCGCGGAGGTGGCGACCGCCGTGACCAAGGGTGACCTGACCCGAGAGATCGCCGTCGAGGCGCGCGGCGAGGTGGCCGTCCTCAAGGACACCACCAACGAGATGATCAGGAACCTCCGCGAGACGACGCTCAAGAACAGCGAGCAGGACTGGCTCAAGACCAACCTGGCCAAGTTCAGCCGGATGCTGCAGGGCCAGAAGGACCTGCTCGAGGTCGGCCGCCTCATCCTGTCCGAGCTCGCCCCCGTCGTCTCCGCTCACCGCGGCGCGTTCTACATCTTCGACGCCTCGGACGAGCAGCAGCGGCTCAAGCTGCTCGCCGGCTACGCGCTCGAGGCCGAGGCGCCGGTGACGTTCCGGATCGGCGAAGGGCTGGTCGGCCAGTGTGCGCGTGAGAAGCGCGGCATTCTGCTCGACAACGTGCCGGCCAACTACGTACGCATCACGTCGGGCCTCGGCGGCGCGACCCCCGCGAGCCTGATCATCCTGCCGGTGCTGTTCGAAGGCGACGTCAAGGGCGTCATCGAGCTGGCCTCGTTCGACCGGTTCAATCCGACCCACAAGGCCTTCCTCGACCTGCTCGTCGAATCGATCGGGATCGTCATCAACACGATCGAGGCCAACATGCGGACCGAGGCGCTGCTCGCCCAGTCGCAGTCCCTGGCCTCCGAGCTCGGCCAGACCAACCAGGAGCTGCAGGAGAAAGCGCAGCTCCTCGCCCACCAGAACGCCGAGGTCGAGCGCAAGAACCAGGAGGTCGAGCAGGCCCGGCAGGCGCTCGAGGAAAAGGCGGCACAGCTGGCGCTGACGTCGAAGTACAAGTCGGAGTTCCTCGCCAATATGTCGCACGAGCTCCGCACGCCCTTGAACAGCCTGCTCATCCTCTCCGATCAGCTCTCCAAGAACCCCGACGGCAACCTGAGCGCCCGCCAGACCGAGTTCGCCAAGACCATTCATTCGTCGGGGAACGACCTGCTGAACCTGATCAACGACATCCTCGACCTGTCGAAGATCGAGTCGGGCACGGTGGTCGTGGACGTCGGCGAGATGTGGTTCGCGGACCTGCACAGCTTCGTGGAGCGCACCTTCAACCACCTGGCCGAGGCCAAGGGCCTCGAGTTCGGCATCCAGCTCCACCCGGACCTGCCGCGCTCGATGCACACCGACGCCAAGCGCCTGCAGCAGATCCTCAAGAATCTCCTGTCCAACGCCTTCAAGTTCACGCGCCACGGCCGCGTCGATCTGACGATGGGGCTGGCCGACGCTGCGAGTCTCGAGCACACCGTCCTCGCCGGGCGCGGTCCCGCGATCGCGTTCTCCGTGGCCGACACGGGCATCGGTATCCCGCCGGAGAAGCAACAGATCATCTTCGAGGCGTTCCAGCAGGCCGACGGCAGCACGAGCCGCACGTACGGCGGCACGGGGCTCGGGCTCGCCATCAGCCGCGAGCTCTCGCACCTGCTGGGCGGCGAGATCCATCTCGTGAGCACGCAGGGCCACGGCAGCAGCTTCACGCTCTATTTGCCGACGGCCTATACGCCGCCGGCGACGCCTCGCCGGCCCACCGCCGAGATCGACGGCGTTGCGCCGGTGCCGGCGACGCGCGTGCCCGTCGCCGCGGTGCTCGCCGAGGCCGCCACGGCGACGGCCGTGGAAGAAGAGAGCGACGACCGGCGCGCCATCCAGCCGGGCGATCGCGTGCTGCTGATCGTGGAGAACGACTCGGCGTTCGCGCGCGCCTTGCTGGACGAGGCGCACGCCCAGGGCTTCAAGGGCATCATCACCTCGTTCGGCGCCGCTGCGCTCGGGCTCAGCAACGAGTTTCAGCCCGTCGCGATCACGCTCGACATCTCACTGCCGGACATCAACGGCTACTGGGTGCTCGAGCGGATCAAGAACGACATGGCGACCCGCCACATTCCCGTCTACGTGATCACCACCGACGACGACACCGAGCGCGGGCTACGACTGGGCGCCCGGATGGTCATTACCAAGCCCTTGGCCACCGGCGAGGAGCTCGAGCAGACGGTCGCGGCCATCAAGCGCGAGGTCGAGGCCGCGTCGCGCGAGCTCCTGATCGTCGAGCCGAGCACGCTTCGGCGGGAGCAGCTCGTCGCGCTGCTGGCCGGGCCCGACGTGAGCGTGACCGCGGTCGGCAGCGGCGTCGAGGCCTCGGCCGCCATCGAGAAGCGTCGTCCGGACTGCCTCATTCTGAATCCGCACCTGCCCGACGCGACGGCGATCGACGTCGCCAAGCGCCTGCAGGCGAGCAACGGGGTCGGGACCGGCGCCATCTCGGTGCTCGTGCACGGCGACGGCGATGCGGAAGACCAGGTGGATGCGATCAGACGCCTGGCGCCGGGTCTGACCGTGAAGGACGTGCGCACGGAGCAGCGGCTGCTGGACCAGACCGCGCTCTATCTCCACCGCCGCTTCGGCGATCTCTCGGCGACCCAGCGCCGGATTCTCAGCGATCTGCACGGAGGCAGCCGCGCGCTCGGCGGCAAGAAGGCGCTGGTCGTCGACGATGACATCCGCAACATCTTCGCGTTGACCAGCGTGCTCGAGGAGCACCACATGCTGGTGGTGTCCGCGGAGAATGGGCAAGACGCCATCAAGACCCTGCAGGCCTATCCGGACGTCGACGTGGTGCTGATGGATATCATGATGCCGCAGATGGACGGCATGGAGACCACGCGACAGATCCGGCTCGATCCGCGCTTCCGGCACGTGCCGATCATCGCGGTCACCGCCAAGGCCATGAAGGGCGATCGAGAGAAGTGCATCGAGGCCGGCGCCTGGGACTACCTCGCCAAGCCGGTCGACCCCGAGGAGCTCGTCGCGATGCTGCGGGCGTGGCTGGTCCGTTGACGCCGGTATCGGCGCCGCGCGTGGGGGCCCGATGAGCCCGACGGAAGAGCGCGGCCGCGAGGATCTCGCGCCGCTCCAGGCGGCGGCGCCGGGGGATCGGGTCGACATCCTGATCGTCGACGACACCGCCGCGCAGCGGATGGCCGTCGAGTCGGTGCTGTCCGATCTCGGCGAAAACGTCGTCGCGGTCGATTCCGGCCGCGAGGCGTTGCGGTATCTGCTCGACCACGACGTCGCGGTGATCCTGCTCGACGTCAACATGCCGGAGATGGACGGGTTCGAGACCGCGGCGCTGGTGCGGCAGCGCCCGCGCACGCGCAACGTCCCGATCATCTTCCTCACCGCCGACACCGACGAGCTGCACGCCGCGCGCGGCTACTCGCTCGGCGCCGTCGACTATCTGTTCAGCCCGTTCCTGCCGGACATCCTGCGCACCAAGGTGAAGGTGTTCGTGGAGCTGGCTCGGATGCACGCGCAGGTGCGTCGCCACGCGGAGGAGCGCGTGGCGCTGGCTGCCGAGCAAGCCGCCCGCGCCGCCGCCGAGGCCACCAATCTCCGGCTGGGCGTCCTGGCCGAAGCCACGTCCGTGCTCACGCGGCCGCTCGAAAGCGCGTCGATCGCCGGCGACCTGCTGCGCACCGTGCTGCCCTACGTCGCCGATCTCGCCGGGGTCATCCCGATCGACGTCACCCGGGCGCCGGACGCCGAAGGGGTGTGGCTGCGCGTCGACACGCAGGGCCGCCTGGGCTCACCGCCGACCGGCATCGCCGCCCACCGCGAGATCCTCGACGCGGCCCTGCGCGTGATCGTGAGCGGCAAGCTGGAGACGTTGCCGGCGAAGGACGGCAGTGGAACGTGGGCGATCATCGCGCCCTTGCCGGCTCGCGGGGCCACCCTCGGCGCGATGGCGTTCGCGATGCTCGAATCCAATCGCCGGTACACCACGGCCGACGTCGACCTGGTCCGCCATCTGGCCAACCGCACCGCGATCGCCCTGGACAACCGGAGCCTCTACCGCGAGATCGAGGAGCGCGACCGCCGCAAGGACGAGTTCCTCGCGATGCTGGCCCACGAGCTCCGAAACCCGCTGGCCGCCGTCAGCAACGCGGTCACTGTCCTCGAGAAGCTCGGCCGTCAGGACGACGACACCGCACGGATCCGGACCATCATCAGCCGGCAGACGCACCATCTCGCCCGTCTCGTCGACGACCTGCTCGACGTCGCCCGGGTCACGACGGGGCGGATCGTGGTCGAGCGGCAGCCGGTCGCGCTCGCCGACGTGGCGCGCCGCGCGCTCCAGGCCTTCGACGCCGCCGGCAAGACCGCCAACCACGAGGTCGTGCTCAAGACCGACGCCGTGTGGGTGATCGGTGACGCGTCGCGACTCGAGCAGGTCGTGGCCAATCTCCTGGACAATGCGCTTCGCTACACGGCGCGGGGTGGCCGCGTGATCGTCAGCGTGCACCGGGACTCCAGCGAGGCCGTGCTGCGAGTGAGCGACACCGGCCGCGGCATTCCCTCGGCGCTGTTGCCGCAGATCTTCGATCTGTTCGTGCGCGGAGGCGGCACGCACGCGCGCGCCGACGGGCTGGGACTCGGTCTCACGCTGGTCCGGCGGCTGGTGGAGCTGCACGGCGGCTCCGTCGAAGCCGTCAGCGCCGGCGAAGGGCTCGGCAGCGAGCTGATCGTGCGCCTACCCGCGAGCCCGGCGCCGATCGGTCCGGAGAAGCCGCCGGCGCCCTCCACCTTGCGTCCGACGCGCATCCTGGTCGTCGAGGACAACGACGACGCGCGCGAGAGCCTGCGCCTCTTGCTCGAGCTCGACGGCCATGAAGTGACGGCGGCCGGCAGCGGCGAGGACGGCCTCGATCGCGCGCAGTCGCACGAGTTCTCGATCGCCCTGGTCGACCTGGGCCTGCCCGGCATCGACGGCTTCGAGGTCGCCCGCCGTCTGCGCGCGACCGCACGCGGCTCCGAAGTCCGGCTGGTCGCGATCAGCGGCTACGGTCAGCCGACGGACCGCCAGCGAGCGCAGGCAGCCGGCTTCGACGCGCATCTGGTGAAGCCCGTCGACACCGACCACCTGCGCTCCGTGCTCGCCAATCTCACGCCCGCCTGACGGCTCTCCCCGCGATCATTTGGCGACGTAGGTCACGCGCTGACCGGCAATGGCTGCCTCGGCCATCGCGCCGGCTACCGGCCTGACGAAGATGGCCACCCCGTCGACGAATCGCGCGTTCGCGGCCGCGCCGTTCTTCGCGAGAATTGCCGAGGCATTGGCGCCGAATTCGAACTGGTTGCTCTTGAAGCGCTCCATCGCGGCCTTGTTCTCGAACACGATGAGCTCGCTGTAGGTCTGGCCACCCGCCTGCAGCCCGACTGACCCCTGGGTCACGTCCGCGTAGCCGATGGGCTGATTCTGCTGGAACACCACGCCGCGGCCATAGGCGCCGCCGACGCCCAGCCCACCTTTCGTGATCTCGGGAAAGAACGCGTACCCTTCACTCTTCTTGGCGAGGGCCTCGAGCCCGGGGTCGATCCTGTTCCACTCATCCCGCTCGGCCACGGCCTTCTGCGTGAGCTCGTCCCGTGCCGTCGGCGTGGTTGGAGCCGTGCTGCAACCGACCAGCAGGCCTGACAGGAACATCCCCGCGACAGTGACTGTTGCCCACATCGTGTGACTCCCTCGTTACGGACGATTCGATGCCTCGCATTTTCCAGCGGTTTCGGCGCGCTCCACCGGGCCCCTCCTTTCTCACAAGTGACTCGCTTCTCGTCCAGACGACGCCCGCGCCACCGCCGTCGCAATTGGGACCTTGGCCCGGTGCAAATCGTGCGCTCGGACGTTGGTCGTACGACCCGACATTGGTCGTACGACCGTGAGTCGAAGAGATCGTTGTTTTGTTTTCTGCGCGAGCTATGGTGACGCTCACGTGGTGCAGACGTGAATCGATTCCAGTGTCCGCGCTGTAGTCGGTTGCTCGCCTCGGACGAGACCATTGCATTCGATGGACACCAGATCGTCCATCTCGACTGCCATCGGCCACGTGAGCTGACCTATGAAGAACGGACGCTGCTCTTCAAGTTTTGCTGGGACCACGACGTCGCGGAGTGCCAGGTCTGTCGGAAGAGCTTCCGAGAACAACACCTCGCCGCCGACCTCTTCCACCACCGCACGCATCTGTGCCCGAGCTGTCACTCTGATCTGACCGCGAGCATTCGCGAGCACCTGTTCGCGTGCGCGGTGGTGCCGACGGAAGTGCGATGGAGAGCCGAAGACGCGCGGGACGCCGCGCGCAAGCTCATCAGGCAGCGCCATCTTTTGCTGGAGCAGGTCGACACGCTGACACGCCAGGCCACATCGGCGATCACGGCGCTGCGCGACGCGATCGATCGACTCACCTAGGTCATCGCGGCGCTCCGCGGACGGCACGCGCGAGCCGCGTCTCGCTTGACGACTCCTCCAAGTTGGCCTAGCCTCGTTCGCGCGCGTCATCGCGCGGCAGGCTTCACTCATCCAAGGAGAGGCTGATGGCTAACGTGCTCACGGTGGTTGCGAAGATCCGGGCGGCAAAGGGCAAGGGCGACGCGCTCGCGGCGCTCCTCAAGGAGCAGGTCGCGGCGGTGATGACGGCCGAGCCCGGCTGTCTCGTGTACCGCCCCCACCGCTCGACGAAAGATCCCGACGTCTTCGTCTTCTACGAGCAGTACAAGGACGACGCGGCCTTCGACGTCCACCGAAAGGCGCCACACCTGGCCGCGTACCGCGAGCGGCGAGAGAAGGAAGGACTGACCGAGGGCGCCGCCGAGGTGGAGATCTTCAGATCGCTCACCGACTAGAGGCTCGCCCGGCGAGCCCGGCCGCAACGGCGCGGCCGTCCACTTTCGCCGCCCTCAAGGCGCGAAACTACTGTCTGTACTGGTCGGGGCTGGTCTTTTACGTCCTCGGCCACCGGGCGGAATACGTCACCTTCGCCTGGATGACGTGGGAGCTCACGCGCGACCCGCTCCATCTCGGCTATCTCGGGCTGGCGCAGGGCGCGCCGCTGGTGTTCTTCCAGCTGCTGGCCGGCGTGCTCGCGGATCGCACGAGCCGCCGTCGCCTGCTGCTCATCACGACCACCTTGACGTCGGCGACCCTGATCCTCGCCTTCCTGCTGATCGTGCTCGGGCTCGCCCGCGTGCCGCACCTGCTCGTGCTCGCCGCGCTCAGCAGCACCTTCCGCGCCTTCGACGAGCCGAGCCGCATGTCGCTCGTGCCGCAGCTGATCGACCGCGAGCGCCTGCGCAACGCGATCGCGCTCGGCTCGATTCCGTGGCAGGCCGGCCGCATGATCGGCCCGTCGGTCACCGGCATCCTGATCGCGGCCTTCGGCGGCACGGTTGGCTTCGGACTGGCGGCGATCGCCTCGTGCCTAGCACTGGCCCTCTACAGCCGCCTCGACGTGCGCGAGGAGATCAAGCCCGCCGACGGGCGCCGCGTGCTCACGCAGCTCTTTGAAGGCCTGAGCTTCGTCGGCCACAACTTCGTGTTCGCGAGCCTGATCAGCCTGGCCCTGTTCAACGCGCTGTTCGGCCTCTCGTACATCACCTTGCTGCCGGTCTACGCCGACAGCTACTTCGGGATGGGCTCGACGGGCTACGGGCTCTTGAGCGCCGCGCACGGCGCCGGCTCGATGCTGGGCACCTTGATCATCGCGACCGCCGCGCAGCGGATCATGCGCCCGGGCATCGTGATGCTGTGGGCCGCGACGTGCATGGGCGTGGCGTTGATGATGTTCTCGCGATCGCCCGGGATGGCGGTCGGGATCCCGACCCTGGCGCTGACCGGCTTCTGCAGCACGTTCTATCTCACGCACGTGACGACGATCATCCAGCAGACCGTACCGGACCATCTGCGCGGCCGCGTGCTGAGCCTCTACTCGCTCTGCTGGAACCTGCTGCCGCTCGGCGGGCTCGTGGCCGGCGCCCTCGCGGCCGCCGTCGACGCGCGCTTCGCGGTGCTGGTCGGCGGTCTGCTGGTATCGGGCAACGCGCTGGTCCTCATGACTTCGCGCCGCCTGCGATCGCTCCGCTAGCAGGCTGCTGAAAAGGGCCCATCTGCTTCGTTGGCGCCCTCATCCCGTGCTTCCTTCGGGCGCCGCCTCGCATCTGGGCCCGTTTAAGCAGCCTGCTAGGTCCGCTGCGGCCACATGCTCGACTGTCGCGTACTTGACGTCGGCGCGGGCGCCGGCGCAGTATCGGCCGCGATGACTGCGCAGGGGTCGAGCGCGTTTGTCGACGTCAACTCCCTGCTCGAGGAGCACGCCCGCCGGCGCGCGGGCAAGATCTTCGTCGAGAGCCCGGATCAGGGCTCGCGCATCACGTTCGGGGAGCTCGAGGCGCTGACCCGGCGGTTCGCCAACTTCCTGGCCGCCGAGAACATCCGTCACGGCGATCGCATCTCCGTGCTCGCCGACAACGGGATCGAGCCGCTGGTCGTCTTCTGGGGCGCGCTGCGCGCCGGCGTGATCGTCAACCCGATCAACGTCGAGATCCGCGAAAAGCACGTGAGCCAGATCCTGCACGACGTCGCGCCGAAAGCGGTCTTCTGGAGCCGCGAGCTCGCGAGCGATCCGCGCGCGCTCGGCACGGGCAGCGCGCCGTGGTTCTCGTTCGGGGCCTGGAATGCTCCGGGCGCCGGGGCCGACGATCTGTTCGGCCATCTCGCCGCGGCATCCGACGCGCCCGTCGCGGCCCGCCCGTCGCGGTCGGACTGGTCGCTGATCAACTACACCTCCGGCACCACCGACGCGCCCAAGGGCGCGATCTGGACCCACGAGGCGTACTACGCCATGTGCGAGTCGCCCGTCGACCGGCTCGAGATCGCCGAAGCCGACACGATCCTCGACTATCGCCATTTCAGCTGGTCCTCGCCGCAGATCCTCTCGATCGGGCCGACGATGCTCACCGGCGCCACGCTCGTGCTCGCGCGGAAGTTCTCGCAGGCGCGCCTCTTCGACTGGCTGCGCGACCATCGCGTCACCGTCTGCGTCGGCATCCCGACCGTGATCAACATGCTGCTGGCACGCCCGGTGCCCATCACGAAATCCGATCTGCCGGCGCTCCGCTTCATGACCTCGTCGACGGCGCCGCTCTCGGTAGAAAAGCACCTGGAGTTCGAGAACACCTACGGCATCCAGATCGTGCAGCTCGCGGGCGGCACCGAGACCGGCTTCATGTGCGGCAACCATCCCGGGCACAGAAAGCTCGGCTCGATCGGCCGGCCCACGCTCAACATGCGCGTGCGCATCCTCGACGACGCCGGCCGGGAGCTGCCGCCGGGCCAGGAGGGCGAGATGGTGGTCAGCGGACGCCAGCTCGCCTCCGCCTACTGGCAGGGGCCGGACAAGCTCGTCCCGATATCTCAAGAAGGTTTCCGCAACGGCGATCTCGCGCGGCGCGATGAGGACGGCTACGTCTACATCACCGGCCGCAAGAAGGACATCATCATCAAGGGCGGCGTCAACATCGCCTCGCTCGAGATCACGAATTGCCTGCTCGAGCACGCGGACGTGGCCGACGCCGGCACTCTGGGCGTGCGCGACGACATCTACGGCGAGGTTCCGGTCGGATTCGTGGCGCTGCGCCCCGGACGCGGCACCGCCGAAGCGGTGCTGCTCGAGCACTGCCGCGTGAAGCTCGTGGCGTTCAAGGTGCCCGCGGCCGTCGTGATCGTGGATACGATCCCGAAGAACGCGAACGGCAAGCTCGACCGCGAGGCGCTCGCCCTGGCCTGGCAGCGCCGCGCGACCCGCTGAGCCGGGCCCGCGGCGCGGCAGCCGTGTGTCAGCTCGGAATGCAGGCGGTGACGGTGATCTCGATGACCAGCTCGGGCGAGTTCAGCGACGCCACCGTCACGGTCGTGCGGGCCGGCTTGTTGGTCGGGAAGTACTTCGCGTACTCCTCGTTGTAGGCCGGCACGTCGTCCCGCCTGGTGACGTAGGTCGTCGCGGTGAGCACGTTGTCCATCGACGTGCCGGCGGCGGTCAGGATTTGCTTGATGCGCTCGAGCACGTTGCGGGTCTGCTCGCGGATGTCCTTGCCGACTTCGCCCGTGACCGGATGGCGGCCGGTCTGGCCCGCGACGAACACGAGGTTGCCGAACTTGGTGGCCGGCGACAGATTGGGGTTTGGCGCCGCCGGGTTGACCTGAACGATCTCCTTCTTGGGCATCGCGTCTCCTTCGCGGCTAGCGCGGCGTGACCGGCCAGCCCTGTCGCACTCTCGGGAACACCTCTTCGGCCAGCATGTGAAGCTCGTCGAGCGCCAAGCTCTGCGGCATGCCCGGCCACTGCACGCTCATGATCAGATGGTTGATGCCCGTCGCGCGGTTGAGCGCCAGCATCTGCTCGGCGACCTCGTCGGGCGAGCCGATGATGAAACGGTCGCGGACCAGCTCGTCGAACTCGGCGCCGAGGTCGTTGTCGCCGTCCGGCATCGCGCGGTCCTGGCCCCACGCCTGATAGGCCTGGTACTTCGCCGACAGGAACGGCGCGCAGAGCCGGATCGCCTCGCGGCGCGAGCGCGCGACGAACACCTCGCGCCGAGCCGGGAACTCGGCCGGGAACGGCTTGCCGTACTCGTCGAGCGCGCGCCGGTAGACGTCGACCTGGCGCACGATGGTCTCGATACGGTTGTGCGGGTTGACGTACCAGCAGTCGCCCAGGCGCGCCGCGCGGCGAATCGCGGGATCGGCGTTGGCGCCGATCCAGATCGGCGGATGCGGCTTCTGCAGCGGCCGCGGCGAGGCCGAGGCGCCCTTCAAGGTGAAGTGCGAGGCCACCATGTCGACCGAGTCCTCGGTCCACAGCCGCCGGACGGCTTCGAGGTTCTCCTCGAAGCGCCGCACACGCTCCTTCTGCGTGGTGCCGAAGGCGAGGAACTCGACGTCGCGATAGCCGAGCGCCACGCCGAAGATCACCTTGCCGCCGCTCATGAGATCTACCGTCGCGATCTGCTCGGCGACGTCGAGCGGCTTGTGGAGCGACAGCAAGATCAGGCCGAAGTTGAGCCGCAAACGCGGCGCCTCGGCCATCACGCGTGAGAGAAAGGGCAGCTGCTGCAGGCTCTGCCAGGGCGGGCTGCTGTAGTGCATGCCCTTCGTGATCGAGTCGAAGCCGAGCGCGTCGGCGAGCCGCGCCTGCTCCAGGAGCTCCTGGAAGCGCGCGGACATGTCGTCGCCCTCCGGGAACTGCGCCCGGAGCATCAGGCCGAACTGCATACCTAGCCTACGCGCTCCGGCTCCCAGCCCCAGGGATGCGGGCCCCACTCGGGCTCGAACACCCGCCCGCGCTTCACGGTGAGCACGGGCACGACCGTCTTGTCGATCTTCATCGAGTCGCGCAGGGTGTCGTAGACTACCCAGCGCCCGTCGCGGACTTCGAGCACGGAGATGTCGGCCTGGCGTCCGACGGCAAGACTGCCGAGGCGATGAGCCTCGCCGATCGCGCGCGCCGGATTCACCGTGGACATCGCGATCACCTGCTCGAGCGTGAAGCCCATGCCGAGGAAGCGCGCCATGATCTCGACCATGCTGTGCACGGTGTTGGCGCGCCCCGGAATCGTCAGGTCGGTGCTGATGCAGTGCGGGGTGAGCCCCTGGTCGAGCACGCGGCGGCCGACGTTGAAGCCGAAGTTCATGCGACCGTGGGCGGTGTCGAGCCAGACGCCGCGGGCGGCGAGCTCTTTGGCCTCGGGCACGAGCTTGCCGTTGGTATCGAGCACGCCGCCGGGGTTGGCCGTGAAGAGATGCGTGACGATGTCACCAGGCTCGAGCAGCGGCAGCAGCTCGCGGACCACGTTGGGATCGTAGCGCTTGGTCGTGTCGCCGATGTGGACCATGAGCGGCACGCCGCTCTCGCGCGCCGCGCGCTTGGCCAGTCGCGGCATCTCCATCCCGAAGATCTCGAGCGCCGGCGAGACCATCCGCGCCTTGATGCCCTTGATCAGGCCCTTGTTCTCGCGAGCGACCTTCAATGTGCCGTCGAAGTCGATGCTGCTCTCGGCGATGATGTCGGGGTTCGTCGCGAGCCCGGTCTGGCAGATGTGCAGGAGCGGGATCACCTCGGTCTCGCACTTGGGCAGGATGTGCCGCGGAAACGCGCTGAAGGTCGCGCAGCCCGAGCTCCCGGCGTCGACGACCGTCGTGACGCCGGCATGGACGCCCGCGATGTCCGGGTGCACACCGTTGGCCGCCACGCCGTCGAAGACGTGCGTGTGCAGGTCGATGAGCCCTGGTGTGACGGTCTTGCCGGGCACGTGAATCACGCGCTTGGCCTCTGACGCCGGAATGTTAGCCGCGACGCTCGCGATCTTTCCGTCTTGTACGGCCACGTCGAGCGCGCCGCGCAGGTCCTGCGCGGGATCGAGCACCGATCCGCCCTTCAGCAGCAAATCAAACATGGCGAGCCTCCTGCGCCAGGGACTAGGGCGTCCTGCCGATGGCGCGATAGAGCTCCGAAACCGGCACGAGACGGCCATGCAAGGGCAGCATGTCGCCGACGTCGAGCTTCAGCCTCGTGATGTTCTCGGCGAGTGCCACGTTGTACGGGCTCGGCGGCATCGGCGGCTGCGTGTTGGGCGGCGCCGGCGTGTAGGCGTCCGCCTGGCTCAAAAGCTTCTCCTTCGGCAGGTACATCATCAGCATCCCATCGTGGTGCAGGATGCCCTGGATGCGATAGATCTCCACGGTCCGCGTACCGTCGGTGAGCGTGCGCCGGTCGAGAACGCCTTCGACGGTCGGCTTGCGCCCTGACTTCGCCTGCAGATCTGGGCGCACGGTCGCGGGCGCGCCGAGCGCCTGCTCGAGAAACGGGCGGTTCACGTCCTGCGTGATGACGGTCACGCCTTCGGCGACGAAGGCTCTCAGGCCGCCGGCGTGGTCGAAATGGTGATGGCTGTTGATCACGTAGCGGATCGGCTTGCGCGGGACCAGCTTGCGCGCCTCGGCGATGACGGCGACCGAGCGCTCTTCGTTGAGCGGCGCCTCGACGACGATCGAGTAGTCCTTCATCTCGACGACGACGCTATGGTGCGTGCCGCCCGTCAGGTACCAGACACCGTCGGCCACTTTCGCGGTCGTGACGGCCGCGTACGGATTGGGAGTCTGGCGGACGGCGTCGGGCGCCTGGATGTCGACGGCGGCGTTCGGGCGCACGTCGGTCACCAGGAGCTCGAGCGTCGGGAAGCCGCCGGTCATCTCGCGGATGCGCGTCGGGAACATCACGCCGCCGAAGTTGCGATAGTCCCAGTAGTCGATGACGATCGGGATGTCGCCGACGACCGCGTTCGGCAGGACGCCCTCGACGCGCTGGATCAGGTTGCCCGCGCCCACGGTCGCCTTCAGGTTGAAGCGGCCGGGAACGCTGAACGCGATCGTGTTGCCCTGCATGGTGGCGTTGCGCGCCATTGCGGCCTTCACGACGCCGTGCGGCGTCGCCCACAGCTGGAACTGCCGATCGGCCAGCGCGATCGGCGCCGACACCGGCTGCTCACCCACCACGTTCCACGCGACATCGCCGCTCACGAGCAAATTCAGCCGCTGCTCGCCGCGAATCGGCTGCGCGCCCCCGGAGCGAGGCGGATCGTACGCCTGCGTGCGCACTTGCTCATCCCTGAGCGAGGCGGTGTCGTAGTTCACCGAGCGCGTGTGGCTCTTGACGTTGTACTCGGGCCACGGCAGGCCCGGAACCGTACTCTGGCCGACCGCGTAGACGCCGCCGGTCCCCGAGTACTGGATCGACTTCACGGACGAAGCACCCAGCGCTTTCGCCACGTCGTTCAGGTCGGCATTTGCCATTTGAACCGACGCGCCGAGCGGCGCCAGCAGCGCGATGACCGCGATCAGTCGGAGGACTCTGGGCATGGGCCGTCTCCTTGCTTGGAAGACTCGAGAGTGGGCGGATTGTAGCACCAGCCCACCTCGTGTCGTCGGCCGGGAAACGGCCCCGCGGCTCGCCTACACCGTCACCGCCGCCGGCCTGCGGCCGAAGCGCGAGAGCAGGGCCGCGCCCGCCGAGATCGCTGCGGCGAGGATGAGCGCCGTCGTACCGAGCCAGGGGATCAGGCCGACGACGGCGAGCAGAGCGCCGCCGAGCGCCACGGACTTCACGGGCGTCTTTTCGTCCCCACCGACCGGCAGCCTGTCGCCGAGCCAGCTGGCCGACACCGTGAAGCCGAACACGAGCAGGGCGGCGAGGATCATCGCCGCCACCGGGATCAGCGGGATCCCGATGATCGTCACGGCCAGAAGCACACAGAGCGGGGCGAATCCCAGAACGATCGCCAGGCCGCCCAGCGCCGAGAGCCCGGGCCGCTCGACGAGATACTGCCGCGTCCGCGCCAGGGCCGCGGGAAACGCGAGCGCGACGACGAGCGCGACGACGTAGAGCAGGATGGCGCGCGTCGCGCGCGCGGCGAAGCCGAACATCCCGCGCAAGCGCGGTCGCCCGCCGGCCACCCAGCTAGCCGCCGAGCCGGCCATCGTGGGGATCGGCCCGCCGAGGCTCACGTTGTCGCCCTCGAGCGTGGCGCCGTCCGGGACGGTCACGGTTCCGCCGATCGCGACCGCGTCGCCCTCGACGCGCGCGCCGGGCCGCAAGGTCACGGAGCCGCCGATCGCGACGGCGTCTCGACGAACGTGGCCGGCGATCGTCACGGAGCCGCCGATCGCCACGGCCTTGTCGAGCGTCTCGTCCGCGCCGACGGTGATCGATTCGCCGAACCTCACGCGCTCCGAGCCGTGGCGGCCGTGCCGCTCACGCCGCCGCTCGCGCCAGGAATCGCCGGCGTCGCCGGCGTCCGACCGCACTCGCAGCACGCCGTCGGCAAACGAGGCGCGAAGGGCGCCGGCCTCGAGCACGAGATCGAGAACTTCGCCGGCGGGACGCTTGGAGACCTGGAGCACGAGCGGACGACTGGTCGCGCTCTCGGGCGCCGTGACCACGAGCGTGTAGCCCGTCTGTTTGGCGACTGCGCTCAGGGCGTCGAGAACCGTGCCGCGCGTCTGGTCGATGGAGACGGCGGGCGCGTTGTCGGGAAGTCGCCCCTCGAACCGCCTGGTGTCGGACGTTGCCGCCGAGCCGAGACCTGGCAGGAGCACGAGGGTGGCCGCGAGGACAAGGATCAGCTTGCTTGCGCTCATCTCGGATCTCCCTTCGTCAGGGAGTACGGTCGAGCGCTCAGCTTATTTCAGGGGCAGGCCTTCGACGCTCAGAACCTGATCGAAATCCCACCGACGACGTTATGAGTGTTGACGTCGGTCTGGAAATGCAGGCCGTGGCTGTCCGTCAGCTCGAAGTTTGGAAACCAGGAGTAGCGGTACTCTGCGAACAACGCGAGATGACGGAACAGGTTGAACGCGATACCACCGCGAACGAGCCCACCAAGGACCAGCGCCAGCTCGTCCCTGTCGATGCTGACCGCCCACGCGGGGCCGAAGCCGACGTAGGGCTGCAGCCGCCCTTTCGGCATTTCGTTGCTCGTGAACAAGGGCCACCGCAGCATGAGCTGCGGTGAGAAGCCCGCGGCTGGGAGGTCGATGGACGGGAGCCTGACCTGTCCCGAGGCCGTGGTCGAGAACGGCCTGCCGCGGATACTGCCCGAAATGTTGGCGCTGGAGTCGACAGTCTGGGCCGGAACCGGCAGCGAGAAATAGAATCCTTCGATGCCAAGCCCCAGGAACGGGAGGGACTCGAACCAATAGCCGATCCGTCCGCCGACGGTGAAGCCGGGGTCCACCTTGACGTCGGAGAACACGCCTTTGACGGACACATTCGTGTTATCGATACCGTCAACGGCCACATCCGTCTTTTCGGTCAAGGACACACCGCCGAAGATGTCCAGGTTCAGCTCGGCGCGCACCGCCGCTGCGCCGATGCTGAGCGTGGCGAGCAGGAACACCCCGATGGCGCACAGTGCCTTGATTGTCATGGACGGCATCGTAGCAGAGGCCAGCGGCTTACTTCACCACTGCTGTGAGTCGCCCTCGCGCGGCCAACGCCAGCATGAGCATGGTCGCGGCGGAACCCAGCACGAGCGAGACCCACACGATCGGCGGCACCAGCGCCGAGACGATAACGATGCCGGTCGTCCATCTGGCGAGGTCCGCTGCGATCTCCGCGAGCCACCCCGCGATGGTGACCGGCTCGAAGATCGTCCCCATCAGGACGCCAATCATCGCGAGACCGACGAGCGCGGCTGCGAGGCCCGTGACCGCCTCACGCCGGGCTCGCGCCTCGATCGCTTCGAGATAGCGTCGCCGCGCGGTCGAGGAGAACTGGGCCGAGGGCTCCGGCGCGGGAAGCATCCGGAGCAGGTCGCCGAGCCGATCGTCGTCGTCGAATCGCCGGCTCATGCGATCGGCGCTCCGCCCAGCACCGCCTTGAGCTGCGCCCGGCCTCGATGAAGCCACGTCATCACCGTGCCCGCCGGCACCTCGAGAGCAGCCGCGATGTCGCGGTACGACATCTCCTCGATGTGAAAGAGAATGATCGCCTCTCGCGGCCCCTCGCCGAGGGCGTCGAGCGCCCGATCTAGGTGTCTCAGCTCCTCTCGAGCCGAGGCCTCGCGCTCCGCGCTCGGCGCCGTCTGATCACTCACCGGCATCGCCTCGAGCCCGGCCATCACCTTGCGCCTCCGCAGCACGTCGAGACAGAGCCGACGGGCGATGGCGATGAGCCACGGCAAGACCGGCCGCTCCGGGTCGAACCGCTCGAAATGGACGAACGCCCGGACGAACGTGTCCTGCGCGAGGTCTTCGGCGTCGGCAGATCGCAGTAGACGCCAGCAGAAGCGGAGGATGGGACGGTGGAAACGGACCACGAGCTGGTCGAATGCCGCCGCGTCGCCGCGCCGGGCACGCCGCGCAAGGTCAAGCTCCGCTCTCCGATCGTCCGCATCCGAGCCCGAGGCCGCCACATTGCCGCCTGCCAAGTGAGTACGGGCGACACCCGGGGATTATTTCAGCGGGGCGCCGGATCACGCGGGAGGCTGCTGGGCGCCGCGAGGCGGTCCCTTCTTCTCCTCGAACGACTGGGCGAAGGCCAGGAGCTTGGCGTCGGGCTCGTCCAGATCGATAACTTCACCCAGCGGCTGGCGCACCTTGTACGGGGTCGTGTAGTAGAGCTCGATCCGGTTGTCCTCGGGGTCGAAGAAGTACACGCTGCACGCGATCCCATGCGTGACCGTGCGGTCGATCTTCATGCCTTCCTGCTTGAGCCGATGGTAGAAGCTGCGCACGTCGTCGAGCGTCTTCACCTTGAAGGACACCTGCTGGACGTTGTGGGTCTTCTGCCCGGCCTCTCGAGCCTGGACCAGCGCGAGCTCGTGGTGCTCGGATTCCGGCGCCGCGCTGAGAAAGCAGATGCCGCGCGCCATGTCTTCGTCGCTGATCGTGAGACCGAGGACGCGAGCGTAGAAGTCGCGCATCTTCGGCAGGTCGTTGCAGAACAGGCCCACGTGGCCCAAGCCGCTGATCTCAGCCATATGTCACCTCGCCTCACGCGTGGTCCGGCCGGCGCTCATGTCCGCTTGTAGAACCTGGCCGCATTGTCCCACAGCAGCTTGCGCTTCGTGTCGGGCTTGAGGCTCGCCCACTTCATCACGTTGTCGACCGAGCTCGGGAACTGGCACTCCGAGTGCGGATAGTCCGACGCGTACATGAGCACGTCGTCGCCGAGGACGCTCCTGACGTAGTTGAACATCTCCTCGCCCTCGTGGTGCTCGATGCTGCAGAAGAACCGGCCGCTGGCCATGTACTCGCTCGGCGCGTGCTTGAGCGGCGCCACGCCGCCGACGTAGACGGCCTGCTCGTCCATCCGCTTGGCCCAGAACGGAAGCCAGCCCGAGCCGCACTCGAGGATGCCCATGCGCAAGCTCGGGTAGCGATCCATGATGCCCGCCCCGATGAAGGCGGCCATGAACCGCATGCCGCCCCACGGATGCGACGCCAGGCGGCCGAGGAAGATGTTGTCCCACAGATCCTCGTAGCCCGGAAAGTACGGCGGGTTCCAGGTGAGGCTGTGGTGCATGACCGCAAGGTCGTATTCCTGCGCAGCTTGCCAGATCGGCTCGAGGTCGGGGTGATCGACGGGAATGTCCCTGGCGACCAGAGGCCAGACGGCGACCGCCCACTTCGAGGTGCCCCAGCGACGGATCTCGCTCACCGCCTCGTCGACGTTGCGCGTCGACGCCACGACCATCGTCTTGAGACGGTCGGGATACTGACCGCAGAAGTCCGCCGCGTGGCGGTGATAGGCGCGGATCAGCCCGATCTCGAGATCGACGTCGGGCAGGCCGACCACGCTGACCCACGAGGTCGGGATCAAGAGGTGCGCGTCGGCTCCCTCGTCGTCCATGTCCTTGACGCGATTCGCGGCCTGATCGTCCTGGACGCCGGCTCTCGGCTGCTTCGTACCGCGCCAGTTGGTGCCGCGCCCGGTGAACGTCTCGTGGGCGCTCGCCTGACCGAGAACGCGGCGATATGACTTCGTGCCGACGCGGTACTGATGCGTGTCGGGCGTCCCGCCGATCTGGCTGGTGGCGTGTCGATGCTGCGCGAGCTCGGGCAGGCGCGATCGAAAGCTTGGATCGACGTAGCGCTCCAGGACTTCGGCAGCCGGGTTGACGTGTGTGTCGGCGTCCCACGCTCTCAGGCCGTTCCTCATGCGGGCCTCCTTCGCCTCGAAGCGATCAGGAGCGAACCATCAGCTGCAGGCGATGACCGTCGGGATCCTGGAAGTAGACGCAGCGGTCTTCGCCGGGCCGGCCGGTCACGGCCACGCCATGCTTCTCGAGATCGGCCTTGAGCACTTCGTAGGAGCCGGCGGCCACGTTCAGCGCCAGGTGGTTGAGGTCGTTGCCCGTCGCCAGCGGCCGATCCCCCTGCTTGCGAAACAGCGCGACGCCCTGGGAGCCCGCGCGCAAAAAGACCTGCTGGTCGTTCTCGCGGTAGACGGTCATGCCCAGGACGTCGGTGTAGAACTTCTTGGCGCGCGCGACGTCGTCGACGTGGAGCACGAGATGGTCGATCCCGGTGGCCTGAATCATCCCCTGGCCCTCCCACGGTTGCCCGACCCTGCCCTGTCTCAAAGTGCGTCGTTCGAGGGCCCAAGTCTACATGCAAACGCGTGGTCGCGCTCTTGACACCCGGGTTGCCTCGGCGCAATGTCCTCGGGCCAGGAGCGCATTCGAGAGCCAGGAGGACGCTGCCGTGAAGCTCGTCACCTTTCAGATCGCCGGAAAGCCTGAGCTGCTGCCGGGCCTCTTCACCGACCGGGGGGTCGTCAGTATCGCGGACGCGGTGCCGGCGGGCCCGACACCGACCGCGACGATGACCGGCATCATCGACAACTTCGATCGCCTGCGTCCGTCACTCGAACGCCTGGCTCGCGACGGCAAGGCGCTGCCGATCGACGGCGTGCGCCTGCGCGCGCCGCTGCCGCGACCGGGCAAGATCCTGGCGTGCATCGCGAACTACTGGGAGCACGGCGCGCTCGAGGCGCGGCCGCTCAACATGTTCCTGAAGAGCTCCGACGCGGTGATCGGGCCGGGCGACACGATCGTGCTGCCGGAGTTCACCGAGCCGTGGATCTTCATGCACGAGGCCGAGCTGGCGCTGGTCATCAAGGGCCCCGCGAAGTCCGTCAAGCGCGACAACTGGCGCACCGCCGTCTTCGGCTACACGGGGATGATCGACGTGTCAGCCCGCGGCGAGGGCCGGCGCACGTGGAAGGCGGGAAGCTGGCTCGGTAAGTCGTTCGACACGTTCGCGCCGATCGGCCCGTGCATCGCGACGATCGATGAGATCGCGAATCCCAACGACGTGCACGTGCAGTTCTGGGTCGATGGGCAGCTGCGCCACAACTACAACACCGACGACATGGAGCACCTGGTGCCCGAGCTCGTCGAGTTCGCGACGACGATCATGACGCTCCACTCCGGCGATCTCATCGCGTGTGGCACCAACCACGAAGGGCTCGGACCGCTGCAGGACGGCGAGGTCGTGGATTTCGAGATCCATGGCATTGGACGGATGCGCCTGGACGTTCGCGATCCACTCAAACGGACGTGGGAGAAAGGCATCTACATGGGCGCCGACTCCACGCACCCCGAAGCCGTCAAACGCAACCGTCCCTCCGCGGCGCGCTAGAAGAGGGCTGGAGCTTGTCGCCGAAGGCCTGCTGCCTTCGACGACAAGCTCCCGAATCGCGGCGGCTCGTTACTTCTTGATCTCGCGAGCGTCTTCCCGGGCGTCCTGCTTCGTGTTTCGCTTGTCCTGTCGGCACTCCGCGCGAGACTTCTCGTCGCCCTTCTTGCACTCGGCCTTTGTCGCGCGGGAATCCTGCCGGGCGTCCTGCCTCGTGTCCCGGGCATCGCCTCGATCGTCCCGTCGATCCTGCCGCCGCTCGGATCCCTGAGTTTGCGCGTAGCTCGGCGTCAGCCCGGGTAACCCGACTGCGAGCGCCAATGTCAAAGCGGCCACCTGGACTAGACTCCTACTGCCCATCGTCACTCCTCCTTCTCCGAACATCGTGTCATGGCGGAACGGCCAATGAGCCGCGGACACTTGTACATGTGACAGCCAGCCTACGCGCCTTTTGCTGTGTTCAGCGCCTGGACGAAGGTCCCAGGACCGCGCCGCGCACCGCGGCCTTGAGAGCGTCAGCGTGAGGCAGTCAGCATCCGGCCGGCTTCGCGGATCTCGCCGGCGTCGTATGGCGGCTCGATCAGGAGGATCAGGCGCGCGACGTCGAGGCGCTCGAGATTCTGACGCGCGCGGGAGGCGGGATCGAGCCAGCGGGCGTCGAGACCGGCGAACACGGTGAGCACGAACGTGCTCGGATCACGGCCCGAGGCCTTGTGCTCGTCGCGCGCCACGCGCGCAAGGTCGGCGAGCTTGGGATGCATGGCCTGCGTGTTGAAGCCGTCGCCGTGGCGGCCGGCGATGCCCGCCATGCGAGGGCCAAAGCCGCCCACGATGATCGGCGGCGGCGGCTCGGGTCTGAGAAATCCCGCGTGACCCGACCAGAGGCGGCGGATCAGCTCGATCGCGTCGACCACCTTGCGCGCCCGCACCGCGTCGCGCTCGACGGCTTGGCCGATGGCCTGCTGCTCGGCCGCGTACGGCGTCCGTTGACTGCCGCCCGCGCCGATCCCGAGGAGCAGACGCCCTCCGGAGACGGCCTGAAACGTCGCCGCCATGTTGGCCAGCACGCCGGGATGACGGTTCGCGACGTTCAGCACCAGCGGTCCGAGCGCGATCCGGCTGGTGGCCTCGGCCAGCGCGGTCAGCACGGTCCACGCCTCGGGTACACCGGGGCCGGAGCCGCCGTCGGGATCGCGCAGGTGGTCCCACGTCCAGAGGCCGTCGAAGCCCGCCTCCTCGGCGGCGACCGCGGCGGCGCGCATGTCGCGGTACCGCGCGCTCATCGGAATCAGCAGGAGGTCGGTCTTCATCTTCGCTGTCACCTGGATTATCCTCTAGGACTCGGAGTTGCCATGCGCGCCTGGACCGTGGACGCCGACGACATCCGCGTCGCCGAAGATTTCGACGACGCGCTCCTGCATCACACGCCGGAGATCGACAGCTTCCTGAATCTCGATCGCGACGACAAGTTCATCGTGATCGGCACCAAGGGCTTCGGCAAGACCCTTCTGCTCAAGGCCAAGCGCATCCTCTATCAGCGTGACGGGCGCGCGGCATGCCTGCCGGCCGGCAACCTGCTCGACAAGCCGATCGGCGACAAGGTCTTCAGCAAGGAGGCGCTGGCCTTCTTCGCGGCGTCCTCCCTGCCCTGGTCGCGACTCTGGTTGACCGCGATCGCCGCGGCGACGCTCAAGCAGCTCGGCCGCGCCGACGGCCTGCGCGTGTCCGCGAAGCTGACCGGCTTGATGGCCGACGAGCGCCTGCACGGCGTGATCGATCACTTCGTCCGGCTCCTCGACTTCACGCCCAGTGAGCTGCAGCGCGCCGGCGCCGACACCGACGGGCATCTCCTGCCCCGCCTGCGCGCGGTCAACTCGCCGGTCGCGATCTTCATCGACGGCGTCGACGAGTACTTCAACAAGCACATCGAGAGCCGCGCCACCTTGCCGAGCGTCACCGGCCCCCTGTCGCCGAACGTATGGTACTTCGCGCAGCTCGGCCTGGTCGAGGTCGCCTACCAGCTACGCCGCATCAACCATCATCTGAAGGTGTTCGCGGCGGTGCGGAAGGAGGCGTACGCGCGCCTGTCGACGACCGTCATGTCCCAGCAGTATCGGGGCAGCGCGGTCGACATCGCCTACCCCATCGAGAGCCTGCGCGAGATCTTCCTGAACAACATCCGCCTCGAGAAGTCGGACCGGATGGTCCGGCCCGAGCGGCTGCGCACCGATCCGATCGAGGCGTTCCTGGGCCGGACGAAGATCTCGCACGTCTACACCGGCGAAGAGGAAGACGCCTTCGACTACGTCTGCCGTCATACCTTGCTGCGGCCGCGCGATCTCATGACGATCGGCGAGCGGCTCGCGTCGTTGCGGCCCGATGAGCGGCGCCACGAGCAGCGCGTGAAGGAGGCCGTCAACATCGGCGCGACCGAGATCGCGCGCGAGTACCTCACCGAGATCGCGCCCTACGTGGGCGACCTCGACCTCGAGCGCTTTCTCGGGCGCATCCCGGGACACATCGTCACCAGAGAGGAGGCCGAGGCGCTCTTCGAGAGGCACAACGCGGACGGCGCCGGCGACGAGCGCCACGTGCTCTGCGCGCTCTACCGCGTCGGGCTCCTCGGCCACTTGCATCACGACTGGGTCCGCGGCGAGTGGGTCCAGCGATTCCTCAGGCCGGGCGAAGGCACGCTCGAGCCCGACGGTGTCCTGCCCCGAGCCACACACTACCTCGTGCACCCCGTGCTCTCGGACGTGATCGGCCGTCTGAACTCTGGCTACCTCGAGCGCATCGACCGCGTCGACATCGTCGGCTATAACCGCGCCTGGCGCGGGACGGCCGCCAGCGACCGCGGCGTCACCACCCGGTCGCTCTGCGTCCTCACGGGCGACGTCAAGGGCTTCGGCGGGCTGATCCGCGCCGGCGTCGATGCCGGCGTGCGCCAGGCCCTCGAGGATGCGTTGAGGAAATGGGCTCGCGAGACGATCGCCGCCGAGCTCATCGCCGACACGGTGTCGGTCGTCCACGACGATCCGGTGCTCTTGGCGCAGGTCGCCCGCCACCTGATGGACGAGGTCTATCGCGCTCCCGGCCAGCCGCGTCTTCGCATCGCGCTGCACCACGGCGAGGTCCAGACCCGGCGCGCGATCGATGGCCGACACCTGATCGCCGGCGGCGAAGCCGTGCTGTGCGCGGCGCGCGTCGAGCCGCACGTCGAGCCCGGCCAGATCTGGGTCACCGAGCAGTTCCGCGCCGAGCTCGCCGGGCGGCCCTCGTTGTGGCGCACCACGCCGCTGACGTGGCCGGGCGGCGCCGCCGAGATCAACGTGAAGAAGGAAGGCGGGACGGAGCCGGACCTCTGGGTCCGGCTCCACCGCCTGGAGTTCTGAGCTCGGCCGTTACGCGCCCCCCCTCGAAAAGAGGCTTGACGGTCGGCGTGAGCAATGATCCACTCAGCCCGATTCGGGGCGCTCGATGACCAACGGCGGGAACCTCGATTCGCGACTCGATCTGCTCTTGCGTCTGGTCGAGAGCATCACGGCATCGCCTGACCTCGACCAGGTGCTCAGCCGTGTTGTCGACTCAGCTACCTCCCTCGTGAAGGGCTCCCTTTCAACGTTGTGGATCCTCGAGGACTCTCGGCTGGTTGCGCGAGCGCGGGCCGGCCCGCGCCGCCTCACGCGCGCGGCAGGCCGATCGGAGTTCGCGCTGGGCGAAGGCATCGTTGGGCACGCGGCGCTGGAGCGACGGACCCTGCTGGTGACCGACGTCCTGGCCGATCCGCGTACCGTGGATCGCACCTTCTTCAGCGCCGAGGGCATGGCCGCCTGCGCCGCGATTCCGCTTGCGTCGCACGGCCGGCTCATGGGCGTCCTCGCCCTCGTCGCCCGCCGCGCCGATGATCTCGGCCCCGCCGAGGTGGAGCTATTGACCGCGTTCGGAGGCCACGCCTCAATTGCCATCGAGCGTGCGCGCGACTTTGCCGAGGCGGAGCGCCGGCGTCACGAGGCCGAGATTCTGGCCGGCGTCGCCGGCGATCTCGCCGAGTGCCACGACCTCGACACTGTGCTCGCACAGATCGCGCGCGGCGCCAATGCGCTCTGCGCGGCCGATGTCACGAGCCTGGCGGTGCGCGACCCCGACGGCTCCTTCCCGGCCCGGCACGTCGTCGGTGCCCGCAGCGAGGCCTATCGACGCTTCCGTGTCGTGCCGGGCCTGGGCATCGGCGGTCACGCCGTGGTCAGCGGCCGACTCGGGCGCGCGGCGGAACGTATCGCCTGGCCCCCGATGCCGCCCGAGTATGCCGAAGCGATCGACGCGGAAGGCATCCGCAGCGCCCTGGCCGTCCCCATCATGGTGGGACAGAACGTCGAGGGGCTCCTCTACGTCTGCAGCCGTACGCCGCGGTCCTTCAGCGACGCCGACGAGACCGTGCTGATGCGGCTCGCTGACCACGCCGCCACCGCGATTCGCAACCACCATCTGTTTGCCGCCGAGCAGGTCGCCCGGACCGAGGCTCAGACGTCGGCGCAAGACTATCGCGACCTCGTCGACACGCTCGACGCGATCGTCCTCGACGCCGATGCCGAAACGTTCCAGGTCACCTTCGTCAACCATCGCGCGGAGGCGATCCTGGGCTATTCGCGCCAGGCGTGGTACGCCGACCCGAGCTTCTGGGTCAATCACGTTCATCCCGACGATCGGGACTGGGCGGTGGCCCTATGCCAGGCTGCGATCGCCGACGGCCGTGACCATGTCATGCAGTACCGGATGCTGACGGCCGAGGGCCGCGTGCTCTGGCTGCATGACATGGTGCGCGTCCTGCCGCGCAGGCCCGATGGGCGACGCCAGCTCCGGTCCGTGATGATCGACATCACCGAGCGCAAACAGGCGGAGGAGGAGATTCAACAACAGCGACAGCTCCTCACCCACCTGACCCGCGTGTCGACGCTGGGCGAGCTCTCGGGCGCTCTCGCCCATGAGCTGAGCCAGCCGTTGACATCGATCTTGAGCAATGCCCAGGCAGCGCAACGATTCCTGACCCATGAGCCCGTGGACCTGGCAGAGGTGCGCGACATCTTGAAGGACATCGTGGATGATGACCGGCGCGCCGGCGCGGTCATTCGCAGATGGCGCACGCTCCTGAGAAAGGGCGAAACCCAGCTCCATCCGCTCGACCTGAACGAAGTGACGAACGACGTGCTCCGTCTGGCGCACGGCGAGCTGATCGCTCACCGCGTCACTGTGACCACCCGGCTGACACAAGGCCTGCCCGTGGTGATGGGCGACCGGGTCGGGCTACAGCAGGTGTTGTTGAATCTGATCGTCAACGCGTGCGACGCCATGAAGCACAACGAGCCGGGCCGCCGTCATCTGACCGTCAGCACCGAGCGCGATGGGGCAGACGCCGTACAGGTCGCGATCGCGGATCGGGGCGACGGGATCCCCGCCGACCGAATCGAGCGGGTGTTCGAGCCGTTCTTCACGACCAAGGAGAACGGGCTCGGGCTGGGGCTGTCGATCTGCCGCTCGATCGTGGCAGCGCACGGGGGCCGTCTGTGGGTCGACAACAACGCGGATCGTGGCGCGACCTTCTTCTTCGCCTTGTCCGCGCAGCCCGACCCCGTGCCGCCGCCTCAGGCGCCGACAGTCACACCGGAGAGCCCACCGCCCGGAGTTTGAGGCTACTGGGCCGGCGAGTCCGACAAGACGCGGACGGAGCCTTGGAACGCGTTACCGGCGACCGTGTCGAGGTGCGTGCCGACGAAGAGCTGGTTGGCGCGGATCGCGACCGAGAAGCCGAGACCATCGCCCGCGACGCCGTCGCTAGCGATCAGCTTCTGGCGCGGGATCCACACCCCGTCGGTGAGCTCGAACACATAGGCTGAGCCCTGGTGGTTGTTGGGCTGGACGTCGTTGCCGGCGGCGCCCACCAACAACGCGCGGCCGTTGAGCGCAAGCGCCAGTCCGAAGAGGTCGCCGGTGAGGCCGTCGCTGGCCGCTACCTTTTGCTGCTCGTTCCAGACTCCGAAGGTATCGCGGACGAAGACGTACACGGCCCCACGCTCTTGATGGTCGCCGGGGGCCGCGACCGCGAGGGTGTCGCCGCTGAGCGAGAAGGCGTTGCCGAAGCTATTGGTGTCGCCGTCGTCGCTCGCGACGAGCTTCTGCCGCTCGGTCCACACACCATTGCTCCGGACGAAAACGTAGGCGGCGCCGGGAGGCGTTGGAAGCCCCAGGCCGTTGCGCGGCGACCCGACGATCAGCGTGTCCCCGGCAAGCGCCACGGAGCGCCCGAACACGAAAAATGGAAAATCGCACTGCTGAGCAGGCGGCGGCGGACACGATGGCATCCGGTCGTTGGCCACCAGCTTCTGCTGTTCCGTCCAGACCTGGCCGCTGCGGGTAAAGACGTAGGCGGAGCCTCGACCGTTCTGATCGCCCATCGCGCCGACGACCACGGTGTCGCCTTGAAGTGCGACCGAGGTGCCGAAGAGGGCGTTGGCCGCGCGGTCACTGGCCAGAAGCTTCTGCTCCTGCAGCCAGGCGCCCCCACGCTGCACGAACACGTAGACCGCGCCCGTATCGGCGCGCGCCACGGGGCGACCACCAACCACGTCTCGGACATCGACGCCGCTCGCGCCGACGACGATCGTATTGCCCTGAATCGCCACCGCGCCGCCGAAGCCGTCACCCGCCGCGCCGTCGTTCGGGATCAGCATCTGCTGTTCGATCCAGACGCCACCCGTACGGACGAAGACGCGCGCGGATCCCTTGCTCGCGGCAGCCGCGTCGTCGCCCGTCGCGCCCATGACGAGCGTGTCGCCCGAGATAGCGATGGGCACGTCGAAGAAGTCGCCCGCGGCGGCCTGGTCGTTCGGCGTCAGTGTCTGCTGCTGGGCGCGGGCAGGCGGCGCGAGCGCGCTCGTCAGCGCGAGCGCGAGCACCGCGCAGAGGGCGGCGCTGGAACGAGCTAGTCGCGCCATCCGTTCCCTCCCTGAGTTCGGGTGCACAGCTCGCGGTTTCCAGCCCGGTCGATGAGATCTCGTCGGGCCGACGCGCTGGTGCGTATGTCATGAGTGTCGTTCGCGAAGGGTCGACGCGCTATTGGGCAAAACCACGAGCGGTCTCTTTGGGGGAAACCAGGATCGGGTCGTCAGAGTGTGCGGTTCCGGCACACCTCGCGTTTTCGGTGCTGCGGGATCAGCGTCGAACGACGGATGCTACTCGCCGGGCGCGACAGCCGGATCGGGCACGCAGAGGGGCAGGAGCTTGTCGCGAAAGGTTGCCGGCGTGCGCGCGGGCCGGCCGTCCTCGGTCGCGAAGGCGCCGGTGACCTCCGCGGTGACCAGCACGCGCTGGCTTTCCGCCTCGCGGATCTCCTGGATCCAGATCGAGCGCGCGCCGCGAATCTCGCGAACGTACGTCGTGATCTCGAGCGTCTCGCCGGAGCGCGCCGGCGCCAGGTACTTCACGGCCAGATCGGCGGCGAGGATCAGGTAGCCCTGCTTGCGCATCTCCGCGAGCGAGAGCCCGAGCGCGTCCAGCGCCTCGATGCGCGCGACTTCCAGATAGTGGACGTACTGCGCGTGGTTGACGTGGCCGTACTGATCGACCTCGTAGTGGCGCACCTTCAGCTGGTAGCGCGCGGGCTTTCCCATCAGGGCCTGGCCGGCGGGTAGTCGCGGCCGTAGGCCGGAAGCTTCAAGAACTCGTCCGGTTTGTACGTCCAGAACTGCGAGACCATCGGGTACGTGTGGAGCACCGTGTTGGTCAGCTTGCCGTCGACGCGCTCGACTTTCAGGATGTAGACGTTCTGTGTCGGGTTCCCCGAGTCGTCGAGCTTGATCGGCCCGCGCGGATCCTCGACGGTCTCGCTGGCCTTCTTGATCGCCGCGAGGAAGCGCTCGCGATCCTCCACCTTGCCGTCGACGAGCTTCGCCGCCTCGGCGACCCAGCGGCCGGCGCTGTACATGATCGCGGTGAAGTACGCGGGCGTCTTGCCGACCTTGGCCTCGACGAGCTTCATGTACGTCCGGTTGGCCGGCGTCGTCAGGGTCGGCGCCCAGATCAGCGCGCCGACCGCGCCGACGGCCTCGTCGCCGAGATTGCGGATCACGTGCTCGTCGGTCATCACGCCGCTGCCGATCAGCGGCAGCTTGCCCTTCAAGCCGTACTCCGCGTATTGCTTGATGAACCGCACACCCTGCGCGGCGACGAACACCGCGCACACCGCGTCGGCGTTGCGGTTGACCTGCGTCAGGTACGGCGCGAAGTCGAGGGCGTTGAGGGGGACCCAGATCTTCTGGATCACGCGGCCGCCCTGGTCCTCGAACACCCGCTGGAAACCGCCGATCTGCTCGTGGCCGAACGGATTGTCCATCGCGATCGCGACGACGCGCTTGTACTTCAGCACGCGGGCCGCGTAGTCCCCGAGGGGATGCATCGGCTGGCTCGCCGCGAAGTTCGTGCGAAGGATGAACTTCGACACGTTCTTCTTGGTCAAGTCGTCGGGCGTCGTCAGGTAGAGCGTCGGCAGCTGGTCGCGCTCGATCGGCGGGATCAGCCCGTAGCCGATGTTCGACAAGAGAACGCCGGTCAGCACGTGAACGTGATCCTGCGTGACGAGCTTCCGGTACTTGGCCTGGGCAACTGCCGGATTGCCCTCGTCGTCCTCCTCGATCAGCTCGATCTTGCGCCCGGCCGTCTGATAGCCAATCTGCTCGAACGCCAGCTTGAGCCCCTCGAGCATGTCCTTGCCCGCCTGGGCGAAAATCCCGCTGAGCGGCGCCATGAAGCCCACCTTGATCGTGTCCGCCGCGGCGGCGACGCCGGCGCCGGCGGCGATCGAAAGGCCCACGATGAGCCCGACCAGCGTGATGCGGAAGCCTCTCCCCGTCCGATCAGCCATTGAACGATCTCCTGAGATTGAGGTGCGTGCCGGTCGTCTGCTGCCGCGCCGGCGGATCATGCGCGGCCGCCGCGCTCGCGCACGAGCCGCGCGAGGCGATCGGGTGCCAGCGGAAGCTCCGTGATCGCGACGCCGAGCGGGGCCAGCGCGTCGGCGACCGCGTTGGCGATGGCGGCGCCCGCGCCCGAGCTGCCGCCTTCCCCCACTCCCTTCACGCCGAGCGGATTGAGCGGCGTCGGCGTCTCCTCGAGGATCTTCACGCGCGTCGTCTCGGGCATCTCCATCGCCGTCGGCACCAGATAGTCCATGAACGTCGTCGTCAGCGGCTGGCACTGGTCGTCGTAGACCAGCTCTTCGAAGAGCGCGCCGCCCAGTCCCTGCGCGAGGCCGCCCGCGATCTGGCCGCCGACGATCATCGGGTTGATCGCGCGCCCGACGTCGTAGGTCACGACGTACTTTCGGAGAATCACGCGGCCTGTCGCCGGATCGACCTCGACGGCGGCCACGTGCGTGCCGTAGGGGTACGTCATCTTCGGCGCTTCGAAGAAGTGAGCGGCGTAGAGGCCGGGCTCCATGCCCGGCGGGCCGGGCACCGCCGCGCGGGCGAGCTGTCTGAGCGTGACCGCACGCTCGGGCAGCCCGCGCACGTGCACCTTGCCGCTCTCGAGCACCAGGTCGCCGGCGTGGGCCTCCAGGAGCGACGACGCCACCGTCAGGATCTTGTCTCGCACCTTGCGCGCCGCTTCGAGCGCGGCCGGCAGCGCGACCGCGGCGCCGCGGCTGGCGAAGCCGCCGATGCCGAACGGCACGCGCGCGCTGTCGCCGTGGACGACCGTGACGTCCTCGGCCGGCACCGCCAGCTCCTCGGCGACGACCTGCGCGAGCGTCGTCTCGATCCCCTGGCCCACCGCGGCGACGCCGGAGTAGACGACCACGCTGCCCGAGCCGTCCACCTCGACCCGGGCGTATTCCCACGGGCCGAGCCCCGCCTTCTCGAGCACGCAGCCGAACCCGATGCCGAGATAGCGGCCGCGCCGGCGCGCCTCGGCCTGCTCGGCGCGCAGCGCCGGGTAGTCTGCGAGGGCAAGCGCCTGCTCGAACGCCGAGCGATAGTCGCCGCAGTCGTAGACGGTCCGCTGTCCGAGCGAGGCGCCGCCGACCTCGTACGGCATCTCACCGGCGTCGATGAAATTGCGGCGCCGCACGTCGGCGGGATCCAGCCCGAGCTCGACGGCGACGCGGTCGATCAACCGCTCCCGGACGAATGTGCCCTCGTAGCGCCCGGGGCCGCGGTACGTGCCCGTCGGCGTCTTGTTGGTCATCACGCACAGCGCCTCGCACTCGTAGTTCGGAATCCGGTACGGCCCGGGCAGGAGCGCGATCGTGAGCTCGGGGACCACGACGCCGTGCGTGCGGATGTACGCGCCGAGATCGGCGATGAACCGGTCGCGCAGCGCCACGATCGTGCCGTCGCGGCGCACGCCGATCTCGACGTCGTGATACTGCTGCCGCGAGTGGTTGGCGGCCATCAGGTGCTCGCGCCGGTCCTCGATCCACTGCACCGGCCGGCCCAGCCGCATCGCCGCCCACGGCACCAGGAAGTCTTCGGGATAGAACTCGCCGCGCACGCCGAAGCCGCCGCCCACCTCGAGCTCGATGAAGTGGATGAGATGCTCCGGATGGCCGAGCAGGTCGGCCAGCACGCGCCGGTTGAAGTGCGGCACCTTCGCGACGCCCCAGAGCGTGAGGACACCCGTCCCCGCGTCGTGGGCGGCGGTGAGCCCGCGCGTCTCCATCGGCACGCCGGTATGGCGCTGGACGCCGAACCGCTCGCGGATGCGCCGCTCGGCCGCCGCGAGCGCGCCGTCGGGATCGCCGGCACGCGTCAGCAGACGCTCGATCACGTTGCCGCCCGCGGCCGGATGGAGCACCGGCATGCCCGCGTCGCTGGCGCGGCGCGCGTCGGCGACGACCGGCAGCGGCTCCCAGTCGATCTCGATCAGCTCGAGCGCGTCCTCGGCGAGATAGCGGCTCGACGCGACCACGAACGCGACGGGCTCGCCGACATAGCGCACCAGACCGGTGGCGAGCGGCGGCTGCAGGCACGCGGTCGGACCGACACCCGCACGCTGGCCGAGCCTCACCGGAATGCGCGGGACCACGCCGAGATCACTGGCGGTGATCACCGCGAGAACACCCGGCATCGCGCGCGCCGCGTCGGCGCGAACGGCGGTGATGCGCGCGTGCGGATGCGGCGAGCGCAGCACGGCCGCGTAGAGCAAGCCCGGCACGCGCACGTCGGCCGCGTACTTGCCGCGGCCGGTCAGGAGGCGAAAATCCTCTTTGCGCTTGATCGGCGCGCCGATGACGCGATAACCGGCCGAGCTCTCGACACGTACCGGCGGCGTCACGGGCCCAGGCGGAAGATCCGCGCGGCGTTCTCGCCGAAGATCGCGGCCTCGGTGGCCGGATCGAGCCCGGCCTCGCGCACGACTCGCAGCGGATCCGGGTCGCCCATCCAGAACGGATGGTCGCTGCCGAGCAGCACGCGGTCGTGGCCGACGAGCTGGACGAGATAGCGGAGCGCGTCGGGCCGCTGCACGAGCGAGTCGTAGAGAAAGCGGCGCAGATAGCGGCTGGGAAGCCCGGCGTCGTTCGCGCGCGCCTCGGGCCGGGTCTCGTGCGCGCGGTCGAAGCGGCCGATGTGGTAGGGCAGAAACCCGCCGCCGTGCACCAGCACCACCGAGAGTCCGGGAAACCGATCGAGCGTGCCGCCGAGGATCAGGCTGGCGGCCGCGAGGGTCGTCTCGAACGGATAGCCCACCAGGTTGTGCAGATAGTGCTGACCGAACCGCTCGACGGCTTCGAGCAAGAACGGGTGGAGAACGACCGGGGCGCCGAGGTCCGCGGCCGCCTTCCAGAACGGATCGAAGCCGACATCGCCGAGCGGCCGGCCGAGCGCGTTGGGATCCACCATCGCCCCGCGAAGCCCGAGCTCCTGCACCGCCACGCGAAGCTCCGCGGCGGCCACGGCGGGATCTTGCAACGGCACCGTCGCGAGCCCTCGATGCGCGCCCGGCGCCTGACGGAGCGCGGCGGCGAGCGCCTCGTTCTGCAGGCGGCTCCACGCGGCACCCTGCGCCGGCGGCAGCGAGTAGCCCGCGACGTCCATGAGCGGGCCGAACACCGCGGTGTCGATGCCGGCCTGGGCGAAGAACTTCGCGTGCAGGTCGAGCGTGTAGAGGGCCGGGAGCAGCGGGCGGGTCGGCGCCTCGTCGCCGATCTGCAGGCGCACCCCGTCGCCCGGCGGCAGCCGCACGCCGTAGGTGTCCCCCTGGCGCCGAACCGTGTCGAAGGCGCCCGGCGAGATGTAGTGGACGTGGACGTCGACGATCACGACGCGATCAGTCGAGCAATGCCTTCCGCTGGCCGCCGTCGAGCGTGATGATCGCTCCGTTCATGAAGCTGGCGCGCGGCGAGGCGACGAACACCGCCACGTTCGCGACTTCCTCCGGCGTGCAGATGCGCCCGAGCGGGATGCTGCGCTCGGCGCGCGCCTGCGCCTCGTCGACGCTGATCTTGCGCATCCGCGCGATCCCGCTGATGAGCTGCCCCCACCGCTCGGTGGCAACCGGCCCGGGGTTGATCGCGTTGATCAGGATGTTCTTGCGTCCGTACTGCTCGGCCAGCGCCACGGTCATCGCCAGGTCGGCGGCGTTCGCCGCGCTCGGCGAGAGCTCGATGCCGATCGGCTTGACGCCGTCGTTGCCGACGATGTTCACGATGCGGCCGCCGCCCTGGCGCAGCATGTGCGGGATCACCGCCTTGATGCACCGGACGTAGCCCATGAACTTGAGCTGGAGCGCCTTCTGCCAATCCTCTTCGGTGAGATCGAGAATCTCGCCGCCCGGCGCGGCGCCGGCGTTGTTGACGAGGACGTCGATACGGCCGAAGCGAGAAGCCGCCGAGTCGACGATGCGCTGGACGTCGTCGGGCCGGGTGAGGTCACCCGCGACCGCGAACACCTCGGCGCCGGTCGCGCGCGCGAGCTCCTGGGCCGCGGCCTCGAGCGAGGCCTTGTCCCTGGCGCAGATCGCCACCTTGACGCCTTCCTGGGCGAGACCGTGCGCGACCGCCTTGCCGATGCCCTTGCTGCCGCCGGTCACCAGCGCCGCCTGTCCCTTCAAGCCGAGGTCCATGTGAGGCTCCTTCGTTCGCGGGATTGACGCTGGCGAGTCTATCAAATATCACTAGCGCGCCTCGGCCGGCGGGGCCCAAGTCCCGCGACGGCGAAAGGAGCCTTTCATGGCGAAGTATCTCGAGGGAACGGATCGTCAGAAGAGCCGTGCGTACTCCCCTGCCGTCGTCACCGAAGGCGGGCGCATCGTCTGGCTGGCCGGACAGGCCACGACGACCGACGCGGACGGCCGGGACATCTCCGGCAATTTCGAGGCGCAGACGCACCAGGTCTTCGCGCTGATGGCCGACGTGCTGCGCACCGCCAATGGCACCCTGGCGAACCTCGTCACGATGACGGTGTTCATCAAGGAGGCGCGCTACGGCGACCGGTTCGTCGAGCTCCGAAAGCAGAAGTTCCCCGACGGCAAGTACCCGGCCAGCGCGCTCATCACCGTGACCAACTTCGCGCGCCCAGGCATGGAGATCGAGATCCAGGCGGTGGCGGTGATCGACGACCGCGCCTAGCAGGCTCATGCGCGCGGTTGCCTGAACCCGTCAGTTCACGTGACCGCGTGACACGCTTTCCGGAGGCCGGGCTCGTCGTCTGCTCCTCGAAATCAACAACTTGGCGGCCCAGCCGACGGAACGCGATTTGCTCCGTATGTGGGCGCCATGGGCAGCCAGGCGACCTGGATCGAGAAGGGGCAATTCGAGCGGCTCGGCTCGGCGCTCGGCGAGGGCCGGGCGACCGACATCGATCGCTTGCTCACCGAGATCCTGGCCAGCGGTGGACGGGAAGGCTCGACCCCGGCGGCATGCGCGGTGTGCCGGCGGGAGCTGGTCCGCTGCGAGCTTGGACAGCCCGATCTCGTCGCGAGCACGTGCCCCACGGGTCACGGCGCGTGGATGGGCTTCGACGCACTCGAAGCCCTGCGCCGACTGGTCCACGCGCACGCCGCGGGCGTCCGGACGCGTCGGCGAATCACTGTGCTCGGCGGCGTGCTCGCGCTTTCGGTGGCGGCACTGGCCGCGACGTGGCTACTGACCGACGCCCCCATCCTTCCGCGCTCGATCACCGCGCGCCCGATTCCGGTCGAGGAGCAGCGTTACCTCGGCCAGCTCATGGCGGTCCTCGAGGATGGCGCAATCAACCGAACGAACGTCGAGGGAGTCCTCAAGGCTGGAGATTCCGAGCCCGACACCTACCGCGCCGTGTACGAGATCTATCGCGGCCGGGCCGAGCACGTCATCGGGCGGCTTCGGGGGCTCGAGACGCCTGAGCGGCTCCAGCCGGCGCACGCGCGCATCGTGAAGGCGGCCGAACGTCAGCTCGTGTTCTACGGTGATTTCACCGAGGCTCGCATCGCGGGCAAGCCTACCGACCTGGCGCGGATGCTCGGCCACCCGGCCGCCCGAGAGTCGAGCTACGAGCTACACACGGCGTGGGACTTGATCCGCCGGCTCTATCCGGACCAGTCGCCGGCGGAGCTCAATCCGATCGAACAGCGGCTCTGCCACTTCGACCTGCAGTAGCGGCCGACCTCCGCGTTACGGCACCAGCACGATCTTGCCGAGGTGGCCGTTCTCCATGACCACTTCGTGGGACCGCGGCGCCTGTGCGAGCGGCAGCTCCTGGTGGACGACCGGCCGCAACGTGCCGTTGCGAAGGCCTTCGATCAGCGCCGCGTGAATGCCGGCCAGCTGCGCCGGCGAGGCGTGAAAGAGGGCGACGCCGATGATCGCCGCGTTCTTGTTCATGGCCAGCCGCGGGTTGAAGTCGATCGAGCCACGATTGCCGATGACCGCGATACGCCCGCGCATCGCGAGCGCATCGAAGTCTTTCTGGAGATTCACGTTCGCGAGCATCTCGAGAATCACGTCGACGCCCTGCCCACCCGTGAGCTTCGCGACCTCGCCCAGATAGCCTTGCGCGTTGTGATCGAGGACATGGTGCGCGCCCTGCTCGGCCACGAGCCGGCGCCCCTTCTCGGTGCCGGCGGTCCCGATGACGGTCATGCCGCGCGCCCGCGCGAGCTGTACCGCGGCGATGCCGACGCCGCCGCTGGCGCCGTGCACCAGCACCGACTCGCCGGCCTCGCCGTGCGCGCGGTGGAACAGCGCGTGAAACGCGGTGGCATATGGCACGTTCACCGCGCAGCCTTGCGGGTAGCTGACGTTGCCGGGAAGCTCGTGCACCTGCGTCTGCTCGCAGAGCGTCATCTCGGCGTAGGCGCCCGAGATCGAGCCGCCGACGTAGACCCGATCGCCCTTCTTGACCCGCGTCACTGAATCTCCGACGGCTTCGACGACGCCCGCCGAGTCGGAGCCCGGCGTGTACGGCAGCTTCGGCCCACGGTTGTCGGTGTTGGATCGGAGATACGTGTCGACCGGATTCACGCCGACCGCGTGATTGCGGACGAGCACCTGCGTGGCCCCCGGTTGGGGCGACGGAATCTCTTCGAGCTTCAAGACCGACGGGCCGCCGTACGCCGAGACGCGAATCGCTTTCATGCCCACATGCTCCCTGTTGTGAACGCTAGTTGGGAACCCACTGGATCGACGAGACCTCGCCGAACTCCCGCCAGAGCTTGCGCCACGTGTCGCCGCCGTCATCGCTGCGATAGAGATAGCCGTAGCGGCTCGCGGCGAACATCGTATCGGGCGCCGAGTCGGATACGGCCACTGTCCAGACCGCCGAGTTCGGCTGTACCGGCAACGCGAGCGTCTGCCAGGTGACGCCCGCATCGCGCGTGCGCACGACGGTGCCGATGCGGCCCGGCGTGGAATCGCCGAGGGTCAGGAAGACCGTGCGCGAGTCGCCCGGCCTCGCCGCGATGCCGCGCGGGTAGTGCCACGGAAATACTTCGCGGGCGCGGGCGGCCTGCCAGGTCGCGCCGTCGTCGGTGCTGCGCCAGATATCGTCGTTGACCACCGTGAACACGGTCTTCGGCGGGCCCTCGATCACCAGGACGTTGTGGACGTCCTGGTTCGGGATCTGGCCGTTGACCTTGCTCCACGTCTCACCGCCGTCTCGGCTCACGCGCACGCCGTCGACCTCGAGCCCGACCCAGACGTTGCGGTCGTTCGTGGGATCGATCGCGATGCCCGTCGGCCGGGGCACACCGACGTTCGGACAGTCGTCGGCGATCTCGACGCGCAGGCGCGCGAAGCTCTTGCCCGCGTCGGTCGAGCGGAAGATGCCGGGCACGCTCGGCGTGCCCACGCCGGCGAATATCACGGCGGGATCGCGAGGATCGATAGCGATGCTCCACACCATCGACCCCTTCATCGGATTGTCGAGCAGCTGCCACTTCGCCCCGCCGTCGTCGCTCCGGTAGAGCCCGAAGTCGGTTCCGGCGAAGACGAGTCGAGGATTCCGCGCATCCGAGCGCAGCATGCGCACGATGCAATCGGAATGCATGCCCTGACGCACGCCGGCACGCGTCCAGCTCTCGCCGTCGTCGCCGCTCATCATGACGCCCTGCCCGACCGTGCCGACCAGGATGGTTCCCTTGCTCGTCATCACTGACCTCCTGCGCGTGAAGCGGAGAGACTATACACCGCTCGCCACGGCGCGGCGCGCCGCGGCGATTTCCGCCTGGGCGGCGTCGGCCCCCGGGAAGTCGCGCTCGGCGCGCTTGTACCACCCGCGCGCGTTGTCGAGGTCGCCCTCGAGGATGTGCACGATCCCGTGAATCCACGACCCCAGGGTCGATTTCTCTTGCTGGACGATCTCGTGCGCCTTCTTCCAGTCGCCCGCCGCCAGCAGCTCGACCGCCTGTCCGAGAGATTCGTTCATGGAATCCTCCTGAGAATTAGAGGCTCGGCGCCGACGCGCGGCCGAGGACGTCCTCGCACCACGCCGCCGCCGAGAGCAGCGAGGCTTCGGTGAAAGCGCGGCCCACGAGCTGTACGCCGAGCGGCAGGCCGGACGTGGTCAGCCCGCACGGCACCGTGACCGACGGTAATCCCGACATCGACCAGGGAAGCTGGAAACTCGCGTCCCCCGTCGCCATGCCTTCGGGAGCGGGCGTGGGCGTCGTCGGCGTCAGCAGCGCGTCGTAGCGTTCCAGGAGCGAGCTCAGCTCGCGGCGGAACTGACGCCGGATCCTCAGCGCTCGTACGTAGATGTCGCCCGGGATCAGCATCCCCATCTCGATCGTGCTGCGGATACCGGGTCGATAGAGGTCGGCCTTCAGCGCGAAGCGCTCGGCATGGACGCTCGCGGTCTCGCTGCGCGTGATCACGTATGCCGCGCCGGCGACGGCGCGGAAAGTAGGCGGCAGCTTGGTCTCTTCGACGTCGGCGCCCGCACGGACGAGTCGGTTGATCGACTGCGCGGTGACGTCCGCGACCTCGGGCGTGGCGCGCTCGAAGAATTCGCGGAGCACCCCGACACGCGGCGCGCGCCGCCGGGTCAGCGCCGCCAGGTAGTCCGGTACCGGCTCGCGGGACGAGCTCGGGTCCGCGGGATCGTGGCCCGCAGTCACCGAAAGTCCCAGCGCGATGTCCTCGACGCTTCGGGCCATCAGCCCGACATGGTCCTGGGTGTAGCTCAGCGCGAACACGCCGCGCGTGCTGATCCGCCCGAACGTCGGCTTGAGGCCCACGAGCCCGCAGTACGACGCCGGGCGCACGTTAGAGCCGATCGTCTGGGTGCCGAGCGAGAGTGGGATCATCCGCGCGGCCACGGCCGCGGCCGAGCCGCTCGACGAGCCGCCGGGCGTGCACGCGAGATTCCACGGGTTGCGCGTCGGCGCTGGATCGGTCGTCGCGAACTCGGTGGTGTGCAGCTTGCCCAAGAGGATCGCGCCCGCCGCCTTCAGGCGCGCCACCGAGGTCGCGTCGTAGTCGGGAACGAAGCCGGCCATCACCTTCGAGCCCGCCTCGGTCGGCAAGCCCGCGCTATAGAAGATGTCCTTCGCGCCGAAGGGCACGCCGTGCAGCGGGCCGCGAAAGACGCCCCGCGCGGCCTCGTCGGCGGCCTGGCGCGCGGCCAGGCGAGCGCCGTCACGGTCGACGAGCACCCACGCCTGGATCCGCCCGTCGATCCGCTCGATGCGCTCGAGCAGCGCGTCGACGAGATCGACTGGCGAGAGCACTTTTTCGCGAATCGCCCGCGCCGCGTCGAGGGCATCCAGCGTGTGCAGGCTCATGGCGCGGGTTCACCATAGAAGGCCGGCAGATCGTCCGCGGTGACGGGGAATGTCGCCACGTCCGTCATCCAGCCGGCGACATCGTCGATCGTCCTCGCGAGCTCGGCGGCGCGCGCCGCGCCGAAGCGCTGCTCGGCGGCGGCTCGCAGCTGCGCGGCGTACTCGGCGCGCTGTCCCTCATGGTCCATACGTCACCCCACCAGCACCTCCGTGCGGCGGCGGGCCCGTCGCCGGCGGCGTGCCGTGAATCATCTCATACCCCGGCAATGTCGACGTGCCGCGCCCTATCTCGCCTTGAGCTTCACGTCCTCGTAGGGGCCGGACCATGCGAACCCGGCGATGAGCCCGATGCCGGACTCGTCGACGCGCGGCCCCAGACCCGACAAGCCGGCGTTGAGCCAGATGGGCGCGACGATCACCTTCTCGTGGACGAGCTGCTGGATGCGGTGCAAGGTCGCCTCGCGCCGCTTTGGGTCGATCTCGGTCGCCTGCTCGCTGAAGAGCCCGTCGATGTCGGCATAGCTGCCGTAGACGTACGTGCCGCCGCCGGCGATGAACGCCTCGATTCTCGTCGCGGCGTTGCCGAAGGCGCCGCTGGCGCCGTGGATGAGCCCCTTGTACTTCTTCTCGGACCATCCCCTGAAGTAGGCCGCCCGTTCGATCGGGCGCAGCTTGACGCGGATGCCGGCCGCGTTGAGATAGTTGACCACGGGCTCGCCGATATTGACGATGGCCGCGTCGCAGAAGTAGTCGCCGGCGTCGAAGCCGTTGGGATACCCGGCCTCGGCGAGCAGTTGCTTGGCGCGGGCGCGATCGTAGGCATAGCCCGGCGGCCGCCAGTAGAACTCGAAGCTCGACGGAATGATGCTTCCGGTGAGCTTGGCGAATCCCAGCGCATCGGCCTGATTCATGGCCGGACGATCGATCGCGTGGTTCGCGGCCAGGCGTACGCGCCGGTCGTGCCACGGCGATTTCGGGTCCCACTGGTCGGCGAAGTACACCCAGTGCGTGGCCTGGCCGACGTTGGGCTTGAGCGTGAGCCCCTGTGTCCGGCGGATCTCCTGGGCAAGCTCGCCGCGAAGGTTGTAGGCGATGTCGACTTCGCCCCGCTTCAGCGCCGCCAGGCGCGTCGTGTCGTCGGGGATCGATCTCAGCACCACCCGCTTCACGTTCGGCGCCTTGCGCCAGTATTGATCGAAGGCCTCGAGGACCAGCTCGATGCCCGGCGTGAACGAGACGAACTTGAACGGCCCGGCTCCGATCGGCGCTTTCTTGAAGCCTTCGTCGCCGACCTTCTCGACGTACTTCTTGGGCACGATCCACGCGGCGCCGGTCGCGCCCAGATAGAACGTCATGAAATCGGGCCACGGCCGCTTGAGGCGGATACGGACGCGGCCGGGATCCGGCGTCTCCACCGCCGCGACGCTCTCCTTGAGCGCCCGGGCGGACGCGCCGCGGTAGCGCTCGAGCGAGAACTTCACGTCCTCGGCGGTAACCGGATCGCCATTGTGGAACTTCGCATTCTTGCGCAGCACGAAGTCGTAGACGAGACCGTCGGGCGACATGCTCCACGACTCGGCGAGGCTCGGTGCCACCGGGTTGCCGGGCATGGGCTTCAGCACGGCGTCGTGCAGGGCATAGATGACCATGAACGGCGTGATGATTCCCGACGTCTCGGCGGGGTCGAACCACGTGGGCGCCAGCGAGATGTGAACGCCCCAGATCATCTGTCCAGCCGACGCATCGGACGTGGCGGCGCTCGGTGTAACGCCGGCTAAGGTGATCGCGAGAACGAGCAACGAAGCGAAGAGGCCTCGAACGTGTCTCATGGAAGCCTCCGTGATTGTCGAATCCGGTTCAGGTGTCGGTCGTGTGGGGGTCCTCTCTCTCTTATTTGCCTTTGAGCCGCACGTCTTCGTAGGGGGCGGAGAACGCCCAGCCGGTGATGAGCCCGAGACCCGACTCCGCCACGCGCGGCCCGTGCGCGTGGATGAAGCCGAGCTCCCAGACCGGCGCGTACATCGCCTTCTCGTACATCAGCTGCTGGATCCGATGCAGGGTCGCTTCGCGGCGCTTGCGGTCGAGCTCACCGGCCTGCTCGCGGAAGAGGCCGTCGATGTCGGGATAACTGCCGTACACGTAGGGCCCGCCGGCCGCGGTGAAGACTTCGAGCCGCGTGGCGGTGTTGCCGAACGCGCCGCTCAGGGAGTAGAGCAGGTTCTTCAGCTTCTTTTCCTGGTACGACTTGAAGAACGCGGCGCGCTCGAGCGGGCGCAGCTTCACGCGGATGCCGACCGCCTGCAGGTAGCCGATCAGCGCCTCGCTCATCGTGGCGGCGGCGGCGTCGCACCAGAGGTCGCCGGCGTCGAAGCCGTTGGGATACCCCGCCTCGGCGAGCAGCTGCTTGGCCTTCGCCGGATCGAACGCGTACCCCGGCGGCTGCCAGAAGAAATCGAAGCTCGCGGGAATGATGCTCCAGGTGATCCTCGAATGCCCGAGCGTGAGGGCCTCGTTCACGGCGTGACGGTTCATGGCGTGATTCGCGGCCAGGCGCACGCGGCGGTCGGCCCAGGGCGACTTCGGATCCCACTGGTCGAGGAACACGATCCAGTGGGTCGACACGATCGGCGTCGGCTTGAGCGTGAGCGACGGCGTGCGCTTGACGTCCTCTGCCAGCTCGCCCTGGAGCAGATAGATGATGTCCGCCTCACCGCGCTTGAGCATCGCCAGCCGCGTGGCCTCGTCAGGCACCGCCTTGATCACGAGCCGCTTCACGCTCGGCGCCTTGCGCCAGTACTGCTCGTGCGCGTCCAGCACGAGCTCGATGCCCGGGTTGTACGAGACGAACTTGTAGGGGCCGGCGCCGATCGGCGCCTTCTTGAAGCCGTCGTCGCCGACCTTCTCGAGATATTTCCGTGGCACGACCCAGCCCGCGCCGGTGGCGAGGGTACCGTAGTAGGTCATGAAGTCCGGCCACGGCTCGGTGAGCTTGAAGCGGATGCGGCGCGCGTCGACGACCTCGACGACCGGCACGCGCTCCTTCAGGAGCTTGGCGGCCGCACCGCGATAGCGCTCGAACGAGAACTTCACGTCGTCCGCGGTGACGGGCTCTCCGTTGTGGAACCTGGCCCCCTGGCGCAGCACGAACTCGTAGACGAGGCCATCGCGAGACACGGTCCACGATTCGGCCAGGCTCGGCGCCATGAGGTTGCCGGGCATCGGCTTCACGAGCCCGTCGTGCAGCGCGTACAGCACCAGGAACGGCGTCGCGATACCCGGCGTCTCGGCCGGGTCGAACCACGTCGGCGCCAGGGTGATGTGCGTCGCCCACGTCAGCTGGCCTACGGGCGCTTCCGAGCGCCCCTCGGGCGCCGCGCCGGCGGGCGGCGCGACCGCGAGCACCAGCGAGAGCGCCAGCAGCGGGATCAGACGGAGCATCGCGGCCCGTCTCAGAGCGGCTCGGTACGGCCCCACACGACCGCCAGAACCGTGGCGCCGTTCTTGGTCGTGACCGTGTGCACGCAGCCGTTCGGCCGGTAGTTCATGTTGCCGGTGGTCACCGGGCCCGATTCGTCGGCGTTGGCCCCTTCGACGACGAAGATGAGCTCGTCGCCGACGTGACGATGGGCCGCCAGGGTCGCGCCGGGCTCGAACTGCGCCAGGATCGCGCGCCGCTCGGGCGTGCTCGTCTTGTCCTCCCAGATCCGCTTCTGGCGCACGCCCGGACGCGCCTCGATCCACGGCAGCTCGGAGACCGCGATCACCTGCGAGGCCGGGCCGCTGCCGCGCTGCGCCAGCGGCTCGACGCCGCCCGTCAGGATCGCCAGCACCGTCGCGCCGTTGGGCGCCGACACCGTGTGCACGCAGCCGTTGGGCCGATAGCCGACGTTGCCGGCGGTCACGGCGCCGAACTCGTCGGAGATAGCGCCCTCGATGACGAATACCAGCTCATCGCCCACGTGGCGATGGAGCGGCAGCTTGGCCCCGGGGGCGATGCGCGTCATGACGGCCTTGCGCTGGCTCTCCGGGTGCTCCCAGATCGCCTTGGCGCGAACGCCGGGCTGGCGCTCCTGCCACGCGAGGTCGGCGAGCGAGATGATCTGCGAGAGCGGCGTCTTGGTCGTGCTCATGGGATTTCTCCTGGCTCGGGGTGCCCGCGAGAGTAGCGCGCGGCGCGGCGCCGGTCAACGCGGGCTGGATCACTTCGCCTTGAGCTTGAGATCCTCGTAGGGAGCCGAGAACGCATAGCCGGCGATCAGCCCGAGCCCGGCTTCGTCCACACGCCGGCCGACGCCGTTGACGAACGCGAGCTCGTACATGGGCGCGACCATCGTCTTGTCGTGCACGAGCTGCTGCACGCGATGCAGCATCGCTTCGCGCTTGGCGCGGTCGAGCTCGGTCGCCTGCTCGCGGAAGAGGCCGTCCACGTCCGGATAGCCGCCGTAGGCGAATTGCCCGCCGGTGATCGCGTAGGCTTCGAGCCGTGTGGCGGCGTTGCCGAAGGAGCCGCCGATGATCTGGACCAGATTCTTGAGCTTCTTGTCGGCGATGCTCTTGTTGAACGCGGCGCGCTCGAGCGGACGCAGCTTGGCGCGAATGCCGACGGCCTGCAGGTAGCCGATCATCGCCTCGGCGGCGTCGGCGGAGGTCATGTCGCAGTAGTAGTCGCCGGCGTCGAAGCCGCCGGCGTATCCCGCTTCGGCGAGCAGTTTCTTGGCGCCGGCGGGGTCGAAGGCGTAGGGCGGCGGCTGCCAGAAGAAGTCGAAGGAGCTCGGGATGATGCTGAACGTGATCCGCGAGAGCCCTGACGTCCTGGCCTGGTCGATCGCGCGCCGGTCGATCGCCATGTTCGCCGCGAGCCGGACACGGCGGTCGTGCCACGGCGACTTCGGGTCCCACTGGTCGACGAACGAGAGCCAGTGGGTGGACGGATAGACGGCCTTGAGCGTGAGGCCCGGCGTGCGCCGGATCTCGTCCCCGAGCTCGCCGATCATCGAGAACGCGATGTCGGCTTCGCCGCGCTTGAGCGCGGCCAGACGGGTCGACGGGTCGGGAATCGTCCGCAGCACGAGCCGCTTCACGCTCGGGCTCTTGCGCCAGTAGCCCTCGAACGCCTCGAGCACGAGCTCGATGCCGGGCGTGAACGAGACGAAGCGGTACGGGCCCGCGCCCACGGGCGCCTTGCGGAAACCGTCCTCGCCCACGCGCTCGACGTACTTCTTGGGCACGACCCAGCCGGCGCCGGTCGCCAGGGTTCCGTAGAACGTCATGAAGTCGGGCCACGGCTGCTTGAGCTTGAACCGTACGCGGGCAGCGTCCGGCGTCTCGACGTCCGCGATGCGGTCTTTGAGCCCGCGGGCGAAGATGCCGCGATAGCGCTCGAACGAGAACTTCACGTCCTCCGCGGTGACGGGATCGCCGTTGTGGAATTTGACGCCTCGCCGCAGCACGAACTCGTAGACGAGCCCGTCGGGCGACGCCGACCACGACTCGGCGAGGCTCGGCGCGAGCGGCTTGCCGGGCATCGGCTTCACGACGCCGTCGTGGAGCGCGTAGAGGACCATGAACGAGGTGATGATCGTCGTCTCGGCCGGGTCGAAGTAGGTCGGAACCAGGGTCGTGTGCACGGCCCAGGTGATTTGCCCGTCGCTCGCGGCGCCGGCCGAGAGGCCCGGGAGCAGCAGGACGAGCAGCGCGACGAGGAGACTCGCGCGACGCTTCATCGCGCGAGCTGCCGCCCGATGAAGTCCCGCATCAGCGCGACGGCCTTGTCGGCGTCGGCGCTCGGCTGGCCCACGAAGCCATGGCGCGCGCCCGGAAAACGAACGCGCTCGATGACGCCGCCGGCCTTCTGGTAGGCCTGCACGAACGCCTCCGTGATCGCGGGCGGCACGTTGTCGTCGAGCTCCGGCTGCGCGACCCATACGGGCGGCAGCGCTCGCTGCTCCCGCGCCGTCACGATCCGGGTCACGCTGGCCTCGGCCATGTGCGCCTCGCTCGAGTAGTAGCCGTGATGCGCGGCGATGAGCCGCTTCGCGTCGAAGCCCGAGCCGTCGTCCTGTCGTCCAACCACGTAGCGGAAGCGCGCGAGCGGATCGGCCACCGGATAGAGCGCCAGCACGAACGCGACCGACGCGTCGCCGGGCGCGGCGTCGAGCGAGCCGCTGGGCCCGACGATGGGTGTACCGGCAAATTCGGTGGCGCCGGCCTTGAGTCCGGCGAGCAGCGCCAGCTGACCGCCGCTCGAGCTGCCGACGATCGCGACGCGCCCGGGATCGACGCCGAGGCGCTTGGCGTGAGCACGCACGTAGCGCACGCCCGCGGCGACGTCGGCGCTGGCGGCCGGGTGCTTGGCCTCCGAGCCCTGGCGAAAATCGAGCGAGACCACCAGCAGACCGGACGCGGCCAGCGCTCGGCAATGAAACGCGCCGGTCAGACGATCGCCACGGCTCCACGCGCCGCCGTGCACGTCGACCAGCGCCGCGATCGGCACGTCGATCTCACCCTTCGGCTGGTAGACGCGGGCGAGGAGCTCCTTGCCCTCGGGCCTCGCGAACGGCACGTCGGATTCCTCCACCTCGTAGGGCGCGGCTTGATCGAAGCGAATCTTCATGGCCATCGGCGACGGTCCCCCTTGCCGTGATCTGATACGACGTACCTACGAATTGGTCAAGGGAAACCCCGTCTTGACGAGCGGCAATCCGCGCGTTTAGCTAGAAGGAGAGAGCACCACGTCCCGCTTCCGGTCCCGCAGTGTCGGGCGTGAAGTGAAGGAGGCTTCGGCTCGACATGCTACGGATCGCCCAAGTTGCGCCTTTGCATGAGAGGGTCCCGCCCACGCTCTACGGGGGCACCGAACGGGTAGTGGCTGCGCTCACCGACGAGCTGGTCCGGCGCGGGCACCAGGTGACATTGTTCGCCAGCGGCGACTCGCAGACCATCGGCGACCTGAAGAGCCCGGTCGACCGCTCGCTGCGCCTGGACCCCGAGGCCGGCGATCCGGTCGCGGCCCATGTGCTCGAGCTCGCGCAGGTGTTCGAGCGCGCCGACGAGTTCGACCTCATCCACTGCCACGTCGACTACCTGGCGTTTCCGTTCGGTCGGCTGGTCCGCACGCCGACGGTGCATACCTTGCACGGGCGCCTCGACCTACCGCACTTCGTGCCGCTCTTTCGCCACCTGCGCGACGTCGCGGTCGTGTCGATCAGCGACGCGCAGCGCGCGCCGCTGCGAAGCCTCGACGTGAACTGGGTGGGTACCGTGTATCACGGCGTGGCGCTCGAGTCGTACCCGTACGCCGAGGAGGGCGGCGAGTACCTCGCGTTCCTCGGACGGATCTCGCCGGAGAAGCGCCCGGACCTTGCCATCGCAGTCGCCAAGCGTCTCGCCATCCCCTTGAAGATCGCCGCGAAGGTCGACCCGAAGGACCGCGCCTATTTCGAGAGCGAGATCCGCCCCATGCTCGACGATCCGCTGATCGAGTTCATCGGCGAGATCGACGAGGCGGCGAAGGCGGAGTTCCTGGGCGGCGCGATGGCGCTCCTGTTCCCGATCGACTGGCCCGAGCCGTTCGGGCTCGTGGTGATCGAGGCGATGGCCTGCGGCACGCCGGTCGTCGCCCGCCCGTGCGGCTCGGTGCCCGAGCTGATCGAGGCCGGGCGCACGGGCTTCGTCGTCGACACGCTCGACGAGCTCGTCGATGCCGTCAAGCGCGTGCGGACGCTCGACCGCGCGGCCTGCCGCCGCCACGTCGAGGCGCGCTTCAGCATCAGGCGCATGGTCGACGACTACGAGTCGGTCTACCGGCAGCTCACCACCGACACCCAAGCCGCGTGACGCTCGACGATCCCCGCGACGAGCTCTTCGTCGGCGACCAGTACTACATCCTCGCGTCGAGCATCGCCGCGGATCTGCCGAGGCTCGTCCTCAAGCACGACGACGCCTTCATGGTGGCCGACCGGCGCGGTGACTTCCCGGGCGTCGCCGAGTTCGGCTTCTACGCCGGCGGCACCCGCTTCCTGAACCAGCTCGAGCTCCGCGTCGCGTCGCGGCGGCCGCTCCTGTTGAACGCGACGGTCTCGGACGACGCGCTGCAGGCCGTCATCGAGCTGACGAACGTCGACGTGCTGGACACGGAGCGCTCCGCGGCTCTCCACCAGCGGCGGCTCTTGATCCCCGGCCGAGCCCTCCGCATGTCGCGGCGGCTCACCTTGTACCAGGATCAGCTCTATCAGGTGCTCACGATCGAGAGCTTTCTGCACGAGACCCATTCGCTCGAGATCGAATGGCTGTTCGACGCCGATTTCATCGACGTCTTCGAGGCCCGCGGACACCGCCGCGCGCACCGCGGCGTGGCGCTCCCGCCGGTGATCGAGGCCTCGACCTTGACGCTCGCCTATCGCGGTCTCGACGACGTCACGCGCACGACGCGGCTCGATTTCTTGCCGACGCCGGCCCATCTCGACGCAGGCAGCGCGCGCTACGCCGTGTCGGTGGCGCCCGGCGCGCGGATCGAGCTCGCGGTCACGATGACGGCGAGCCTCGGCGCCGCGGCGCGCCGGCCCGCGCTGCCGTGGGCCGAGGCCGCCACGCGGCGCCGCGCGGTCGTCGACACCCTCCGCCGCGACGGCGCGCAGCTCGAGACCGATCACACGGTCTTCAATAGCTGGGTCGAGCGCTCGCGGAGCGACCTCTACATGCTCCTGACCGCGACGACGGACGGGTTCGTGCCGTACGCCGGGATCCCGTGGTACGTGGCGCCGTTCGGCCGCGACAGCCTGATCAGCGCGCTCCAGCTGGTGCCGTTCAATCCGGAGATCGCGCGCGGCACCCTGCGCTTCCTGGCCCGCCATCAGGGCACGCGCGACGATCCGTTCACCGACCAGCAGCCCGGCAAGATCTTCCACGAGTACCGCACGGGTGAGATGGCAGCGTGTCGCGAGATCCCGTTCATCCCGTACTACGGCACCGTCGATGCGACGGCGCTCTACGTGATGCTGCTGGCCGAATACGTCCGCTGGACCGGCGACCTGCAGCTGGCGCAGGACCTCTGGCCCAACGTCGAGCGCGCGCTGCGCTGGATGGCGTCGGCCGGCGGCCACCTCACCTATCGCCGGCGCTCGCCGATCGGGCTCGAGCATCAGGGATGGAAGGATTCGCACGACGCGATCATGCACGAGTCGGGTGAGCTGGCGGCGCCGCCGATCGCCGTCGCCGAGGCGCAGGGGTACTACTACGCCTCACTTTTGGGCGCCGCGGGGATCGCGGTCCAGCTCGGGCTCGCCGAGCCCGCACGCCGCTTGCGGCGGCGGGCCGCTCGCGTGCAAGAACGGTTCGAGGCCGATTTCTGGCTTCCCGACGACGGCTACTACGCGATGGCGCTCGACGGGCAAGATCGCCCGTGTCGCGTGATCTCGTCCAACCCCGGGCACTGTCTGTGGACGGGCATCGTGAGCCCGGCGCGCGCCGAGGCCGTGACCCGCCGCCTGATGGCGGACGACATGACGACGGGCTGGGGCGTGCGCACCTTGTCCTCGAAGGAGCGGCTCTACAACCCGATGAGCTATCACAACGGGTCGGTGTGGCCGCACGACACCGCGATCGCCGCGCTGGGTATGCTGCGCTACGGCTTCACCGAGTCGTTCCTGGCGCTGACGACCGGCCTCTTCCAGGCCGTCCAGCACTTCGACCGCACGCGGATGCCCGAGCTGTTCTGCGGCTTCCCGCGCACCGACAGTCTGGGTCCGACCCGCTATCCGGTCGCGTGCTCGCCACAGGCGTGGTCGGCAGGCGTCGTGTTCCAGCTGGTCACCGGCATGCTGCGGCTCACCCCCGATGCGAGCGAGAATCGCGTGACGCTCGATCGGCCGCGCCTGCCCGCCTGGCTCGGGTGGCTCGAGCTGCGCGGCCTGCGCGTGGCGAAGTCACGCATCGATCTGCGTGTGACTCAGGGGCGCGAGGGCGCCGCGGTCGAGCTGCTCAGCCGCGATGGGGACGCCGAGGTCGTCGTCCGGCGCTGACGACGTCGCGCGTCAGCCGCGCAGGGCGGGCAAGACTTCGTCGGTGAAGCGCTCCAGCTGCGCCTGCTGGTCGTCGCCCACGAAGCGCACGCACAGGTCGGTGACGCCGGCCGCCGCGTAACGCGTGAGCGCGGAGATCACGACGTCGGCCGGGCCGAGCCCCATCGTGCCGCGCGAGTGCACGCCACCTCCGTAGTAGGTCGCCAGGAATTCGGTGGTGACGCGCTCGGCCGTGCGCGGATCGTCCTCCATCCGCACGGTCGTGTAGACACAGAGCTCGAAGCGCGCGCCGGCGCGCCCGTGACGGGCCAGCGCCTCCTCGGCGCGCTCGCGCACGAGCCGGCACTCCTCGGCGTGCACGTAGGTCGTGATGATCCCATCGCCGAGACGGCCGAAGCGCGTGAACTGGGCGTCGAGCATCTCGCCGCGATTGGCGGCGGTGATCAGCACGGGCGGCCCGGCCGGATTCCACGGGAGCGGGCCGATGGTGTGGTCGGTCAGCTCCACGTCGCCGTGGTGATGGGTCACGGGCTCCCCGCGCCAGAGCATGCGCCAGAGCTCGACATGCTCCTCGAGCCGCCGGACGCGCCGCTTGTGGTCCGCACCGCACGCCGCCCACTCGCGCTCCGCCGACGGCAGGCTCCAGCCCACACCGAGCCCCAGCACCAGGCGTCCGCCCGAGATCTGATCGACGTTGGCGATCTGATGGGCCAGCACGACAGGGTGACGCAGCGCCGGCAGCAAGACGGCGGTGCCGAGCCGCACGCGGCTCGTGATGCCGGCCAGGTACGCGAGGGTCGTCAGCGGCTCGAGCCGCGGCTTGGCGACGATGCTGTCGCCGACCCACACCGCGTCGTAGCCCGCGCGGTCGGCGTGCCGCGCCATCGTCCAGCACTCCTCGACGGGCGGGCGCTGCGCCGACTGCATCACGACGCCGCGGGTCGGGATGAGGATTCCCAGTCGCATGGCGCGCGAAGTCAATTCGAGGGGTCCTCGACGGCCCCCTCCGAGCCTCCCCCCAGGATTGCGCGGGCAAAGCCCGCGCTCGAGCCGCGCCTAGTCTCCATCGCGGTAGTGTACTGCGGCTCGCGGGCGGGCGCGTCAGCCGCTGAGCTTGCGGAGCGAGGCCAGCAGCCGATCGGGATCGAGCTCGAGGTCGGTACGCCGCTCGGCGATCCGCCCCTGGCGGTCGACCAACACCACGAGGCTTCCGTGCACGACGCGCTCGCGCACGACCGCGCTCAGGCCGAACGCGCGGACCACGCGGCCCACGTCGTCCGCGGCGCCGGTCAGGAAGTGCCAGCTCGCGAGATCGATCCCGTACGCGTCCGCGTACCGGCGCAGCACCTCGGGCCGATCCGTCGTGGGATCGAGCGTGATCGACACGAAGCGCACCCGGTCGTCGAGCTTTTCCGAACGCACGCGCGTCTGGGTCCGGACGAGCTGCGCGGTGATCAGCGGGCACGCCTCGGCGCACGTGGTGAAGACGAAGCTCACCACGACCGCCCGCCCCTTGAGACTCTCCGACCTCACGACCGCACCGGCCTGGTCGACCAGCGCGAACGACGGCATCATCTCGCCCCGCCCGCGCGAGCACGCCGACAGGAGCGTCAGGCACGCGAGCGCCGCCGCCACCGTCCTCACGGCGCTGCCACCGACCACGCCGGGGCGAGCCCGCGCGCCCGCGCCACAATCGCGAGCACGATCAGCGCGTATCCGGCGGGAATCAGCACGGGCTCGAGCGTGCCGAACCACTGGAGCGTCGCCGACGAGACACCGGACACCGCGAGCAGCACGCCGAAGGAGCCGAGACCGCAATGCGTGAGCGACGACACACTGGCGCCGAGCAGCCCGACGACGCCGGCGCCGCTCAGCGAGCCCAGCGCTCCCCAGCGCGCGGCGAGGCCGCCGATCCCGAGATAGAACCCCACCAGCGCGGAGAACGAGAGGAAGAAGAGCAGGCTCGACCACGTGAGCTCGAAGCTCCACACGGCGACGTTGAAGACGGGATGCCGGCGCCCGTACTCGAAGATCGGCTCGCGCCCGATCAGCACGGCAGCGTCCCGCGCTGAAGGCGTGAGCCTCACGATGCGCCGCGCGTTGTCCCAGACGGGGTAGAGCCGCGCGTAGTTCGGCGCGCCGCCGAGGCCGACGACGAGGATCGCGAGAATCAGCGCCTGATACACGGAGAACACAGCCACCGTCGCCGCGGCCACGCTCCATCGCCGCTCGCGCGCCCGCGCCCCCAGCGCCCGGAGCGGGCTCACGGGCGCGGCTCGATCCACGCGCGCCCGCTTTCCTCGCGAACCTGGGCGAGCACCCGCGCCTTCAGCGCCATGAACTCCGGCGTGGCGATCACCTCGGCCGGGCGCGGCCGCGCCAGCTTCACCGGCACGAGGTCGCGGATCTGGCCCGGCCGGGCCGTCATCACCGCCACGCGATCGGCGAGAAAGAGCGCCTCGTCGATGTCGTGGGTGACGAACAGCACGGTCGTCTTCACCTCGCGCCAGACGCCGAGCAAGAGCTCCTGCATCGCAAGCCGCGTCTGCGCGTCGAGGGCGCCGAAGGGCTCGTCCATCAGCATCACGCGGGGCTTGTTCACGAGCACGCGCGCGATGCCGACGCGCTGCTGCATGCCGCCGCTGAGCTCGCCCGGATAGGCGCGCTCGAATCCGGCGAGCCCGACCAGATTGAGGTAGGTGCGCGCCTGCGCCGTCCGCTCCTTCGCGCCGATCCCGCGCATCTTCAGACCGAACTCGACGTTGGCGAGCACGGTCTTCCACGGAAACAGCGAATGCTGCTGAAAGACCATCCCACGATCGGCGCCGGGCTCGGCCACCGGCTCGCCGTCGACCACGATCCGGCCGACCGTCGACGACACGAACCCCGCGACCGCGTTGAGGACGGTGGTCTTGCCGCAGCCCGATGGCCCGAGGAGCGCCACGAACTCGCCCGGTGTCGTCAGCAAGGTGAACCGGCGGACCGCCTCGACTCGGCGGTCGCCGGCGCCGAACGTGATGCCCAGATCGGTGATCTCGATGCGGCCGGTCGGCGCGCCGTTCACGGCCACGGCCTCACCGTCCCTGTTTCTCGCGCGGCAGCCACGGCATGCACCTGGCGCCGGCCCAGCGGATGAGCGCGCTCGAGAGCATGCCGAGCACGCCGATCGTCAGCATCCCGACGACGATCTGCGGGTACTTCACGATGCCGTAGGCGACCCACGTGAAGTAGCCGACGCCGAACTGGCCGGAGATCATCTCGGCAGAGATCAAACAGATCCACGACACGCCCATGCCGACCGACAACCCCGTCACGATCGACGGCAAGGCGCCGGGCAGCACGACCTCGCGAAAGATCGCGGCGCGGCCGGCGCCGAGGCTGGTGGCGGCACGGACGAGCTGGCGGTCGATTCCCTCGACGCCGTGGATCGTGTTCAGCACGATCGGGAAGAACGCGCCGAGGGTGGTGATGAAGACGATACTCGCGCGCTCGGTGGGCCAGAGCATGATGCTGATCGGCACCCACGCCACCGCCGGGATCGGGCGGAAGAGCTCGATCGGCGGGAACAGGATGTCCTCGGCGAGTCCGAAGCGCCCGATGACGAGACCGAGCCCGACGCCGAGCACGGTGGCGATCGCGAAGCCGAGCCAGATCCGCTCGAGGCTGGCAAGGATGTGCACGTAGAAGCCGGGGCTGCTGAACAGGTCGATCGCCTCCGCCAGGACGTCGCCCGGCGATGGGATGTTCTGGAATCGCACGTAGAGATCGACGTCCAGCAGGGTGGCGACGTGCCACGCGAGCAGGAAGAGCCCGATCGAGAGGGCGCGCAGCGCCGGCCGCCGCCAGCTCGCGACGCGCGCGGCCGCCGCGGCGCCCGGCGACGCGGTCGGCGCGCCGACCAGCGTGGCCATCTACCGCGCGGCCCCCAGCTTCTTCGCCTCGTCCAGCGACAGCACCCGGCCGCCGTTCTTGGCCGCGAACGCGTCGGCCTCTTCTTTCCAGGCGAAGGCGACCAGCGACGCGGACACGGCCTTGCCGCTGCCGCCGGCGACGTAGAAGGCGCGATGGGCGAAGAGCTTGAGCCCCGTCGGGTAGTCGAAGACGTAGGCCGCGTTGACGATGCGGCTCGCCGACTCCGCCTCGCGCAGCGCGGCCATCAGCCCCGCCAGGGACGCGTAGGGCCTGATGGTCTCGCCCTTCAGCCACAGCTCGGCGGCCGCGCGCGGATCCTTGATCGGCGCGCCGGTCACGTCCTTGCCATCGAGCGGCGACGTGCCGGCCACCATCACGCGCTGGTCTCGGGCGTAGTCGCGGCCGAGCTCGCGATAGGCCTGCTTGACGAAGCGGTCGTCGATGAAGCCCTCGACGTCGGCGCCCTTGATGATGTTCATCTTCTGGAGCACGGTCGCGTCGTACTTCAGCACCTCGACCCACTTGGGCTTGATCGTCGCGTCGAGCGTCAGGAAGCCGCCGCGCCCGAAATAGAGATAGAGCACCTCTTTCGGGATCGAGGTCCACTGCTCCTGCTTGGTGGTGGCCTCCTCGGGGTTCCGGGTGATCCACTCGTTGGCGTCGATCACGGCCTTGAGGTACGCGACGACGATCTCCGGATACTTCTCGAGGAAGTCCTTGCGAACGACGGGGCCGTGCAGGTACGCGATCGCGGTCTGGCTGCCGTCGAAGATCTTGCGACCGAAGCCTTTGAACTCCATCAGCTCGCCCCACGGACAGAAATCCGCGTGCGCGTCGATCTTCTTCTCCTGGATGCTGGTCGCCCCGATCGGCGGCGCCTGGTTGATCAAGGTGAAGAAGTCGGACGAGAGCCCGCGGTCGACCAGCGCCTTGAGGAGCATCCCGTGCGCCGCCGAGCCGAACGGCACCGAGACCTTCTTACCCTTGAGGTCTTCGAACCGGTAGATCGGCGCATCGGCCGGCACCACCACGGAGTTGCCGGAGCCGTGCATGTTGTAGCCGGTCATCGACACGATGACCGAGCGCAGGCTGGCGGTCTCCTGGAAGCGCGCGATGTTGACGAGCATCGGGTAGTCGCCCATCACGCCGATGTCGAGCTTGCCCGCGAGCATCTGGCTGGTGATCGGCGGTCCCGACGTGTAGTCCTCCCACACGACCTCGTACCTGGCGTTCGCGTACTTGCCGGTGCGCGGCAGGTGCTTGTCGAGGAGTCCGAGCTGCTTGACGGTGATGCCGCCCGAGTACGTGTCGGTACACAGGCTCTGGTGGCCGATTCCGATCCTGATCGTCTCTTGCGCCGCGCCGGACGCGGATATGAAGGCCAGGGCGACCACGAGCCCGGCGAGCGACGCGAGCAGTCTTGACCTGATCATGGCGATCTGTCTCCCGATTGCTCTCTCCCCGCGCAAGGGCGGATTCTCCCTGCCCATAGGGCTAGCGCGGGCGCGCCCACAGTCGGAGAGCACGCCCCCCCAGTCAATGTCCACGGCTGTGGAATTTCTGTACGTGACTGCGATGTCCTATGGCAGGCTCTGGGCGTGAAGACACACCGAGACCTTTCGCAAGTGCGCGTAGCTCCAAAAGAAGTTGGCCCAGCTTCGAATGGTCGGCCCGTCGTGCTGGTCGTCGACGACGATGCGGGAGTGAGAGAAGGGCTGCGGCTGGCGCTCGACGAGCACTACACGGTTCTGGAAGCGCCGCACGGACGCTTGGCGCTCGGGATCGTCCGCGCCGAGCGCGTCGACCTCGTCCTGCTCGACATCCTGATGCCCGAGGTCGACGGGCTCGAGATCTTGCAGGAGCTCAAGGCGCTCGAGCCGGATCTACCCGTCATCATGATGACCGCGGTGAAGACGGTGCGCACCTCGGTCGCCGCCATGAAGCTCGGCGCCGCCGACTACGTCACGAAGCCGTTCCAGGAAGACGAGCTGATCGCGGCGATTCGCCAGGCGCTCGAGCACCGCGCCCGGCGCAACGGCGGAGCACCCGAGCGCGCGGAGCGCGACCTGCGTGTGCCCCGCACCCATCGGCTCCTGCTGGTCGGCGGCGATCCGGGATGGCGCGCGACCCTGGCGGTCGTGCTGACGCGTGCGACCGGCGTGGAGACGAGCGCCACCCTGGTCGAGGGGCTCAACGACATGCTGCGGTTCCGGCCGACGTGCGTCGTGCTGAACGTCAAGAGCTCCGCCGAGGAGGCCGGCCGCTTTCTCGGCGCGGTCGGCGCCCAGCTGCCCGCGTGCCCGGTGCTGGTCGTGTGCGACGACGTCTATCTGGGCGGGGGACCGGTCTGGGAAACCTTGAACATCCGCGGCGTCCTGGGCCCGCCCGTTGCGTTCGAAGCGCTCGTCGAGCGCATCGGCGCCGTGCTCCCGCCGGGCGACAGCCTGAACGGCCCGTGGCCGCGGCTCGGCGAGGCGGTCGGCCGCACGGTCGATCACCTGAGCCGGCACTACGACGAAGATCTGACGGTCGACGGCATCGCGCAGATCACCGAGATCTCGGCCAGCCACCTGGCCCATCTGTTTCGCTCCGAGATCGGCATGAGCGTGCGCGACTTCCTCACCCGCGTCCGCGTGGCGATCGCCCAGGACCTCGTCGCGCACACCGACGAGAAGCTCGAGGCGATCGCGACGCGGCTCGGCTTCGCCGACACGTCGCACCTGGCCCACGTGTTCCAGCGGATTACCGGACGGCCGCCGAGCGCGTATCGCCGATCACCGCGCTGACCCCCCGCCCGTGGCGCCGGATCGTGCCCGCGCCGCGGGCAGTCCGCACTCCGAGACATGGTTCTCGCAGCCCTGGACACTCTTTCTGGGTCTCCGCGCCGGCGAAGTTCGACGATACTCACACACCGTGGATCATTGGCTGCTCGTCTACGTCGCGATCGGCGCCTTCATCGGCTTCTTCGCGGGCATGCTGGGCATGGGCGGCGGCGGCATCCAGGTGCCGCTGACGACGATGGCCTTCGCGGCGCAGGGTTTTCCGCGTGACCACATGCTGCACGTGGCACTCGGGACGGCGATGGCCACGGTGATCTTCACCTCGCTCTCGAGCCTGCGCGCGCACCACCGCCACGGCGCGGTCAACTGGAGCGTGCTGCGGCGGCTCCTGCCTGGGATCGTCATCGGCACGGGCCTCGGCACCTTGGTCGCGCGCCACATTCCGACGTTTCCGCTCGCGGTGATCTTCGTGGTGTTCGTCCTCTACATGGCCTCGAGCATGCTCTTCAACTGGAAGCCGAAGCCGACGCGGCAGCTGCCGCCGCCGCGCGGCCTCTTCGTCGCGGGCACGGTGATCGGCGTCTGCTCGGCCCTGGCCGCGATGGGCGGCGCTACGTTGACGATTCCGTTCCTCGTCTTCTGCAACGTGCCGTTCCACACCGCGATCGGCACGGCCTCGGCGGTCGGCTTCCCGATCGCGGTCGTCGGCTCGCTGGGCTACCTCATCAACGGCTGGGGCGCCGAGGGGCTGCCGGCGCAGAGCGTGGGCTACATCTACGTGCCGGCGCTGATCGGCTTCACGGTGGGCAGCATGGTGCTGGCGCCCTTCGGCGCCCGACTGGCGCATCGCACGTCCGAGCGCTCGCTCAAGCGGATCTTCGCGATCGTCATCGGCGCGCTCGGGCTCAAGATGCTGGTCGCGCTGGCGTAGCCGACGAGTCCGCTCGTGCCTGCCAAGATCGGCAGCGTGCTGGTCGCCAATCGCGGCGAGATCGCCATCCGGATCGTGCGCGCGGCCCGCGAGCTCGGGCTGCGCACGGTCGCGATCTTTTCCGAGGAGGACCGCGGCGCGCGGCACCGGTTCACGGCTCACGAGAGCTACCTGGTGGGCGCCGAGCGCGCGCCGGTCGACGCGTACCTCGATCTGGCCGATCTGATGCGCGTGGCGCGCCGGGCGCGCGTGGACGCGATCCATCCGGGCTACGGCTTTCTCGCCGCCAAGCCCGAGCTCGCCCACGCGTGCACCGACGCGGGCGTGGCCTTCGTCGGTCCGAGCGCCGAGACCTTGCGCGTCCTCGGCGACAAGATTGCCGCGCGCGAGCTGGCCCAGCGCGTGGGCGTGCCCGTGCTTCCCGCGACCGGTCCCCTGCCGAGGGATCCCGGAGAGGCCCGACGGCTCGCGGCGGCAATCGGGTATCCGCTCATGATCAAGGCCAGCCGCGGCGGCGGCGGGCGCGGCCTGCGCGTCGTGGAACGTGAAGCCGATCTCCTCGAGCTGGTCGAGACCGCACGGCGTGAAGCGCGCGCCTCCTTCGGCGAGGACTTCGTGTTCGCCGAGAAGCTCCTGCGCCGGGCGCGCCACGTCGAGGTCCAGATCCTGGGCGATCTCTACGGAAACCTGGTGCACCTGTTCGAGCGCGATTGCTCCGTCCAGCGGCGGCACCAGAAGATCGTCGAGTGGGCGCCGGCGCCATCGCTCACCGACGCCGAGCGCCGGGCCCTGACCGACGCCGCGCTCACCCTCGCGCGGGCCGCGCGCTACACCAACGCCGGCACCGTCGAGTTCCTCCTCGACGCCGACACCCGGGCGTTCTACTTCATCGAGGTCAATCCGCGGCTCCAGGTCGAGCACACCGTCACCGAAGAAGTTACGGGGATCGACATCGTGAAGGCGCAGCTCAGGATCGCCGCCGGCGCGCGGATCGGCGGACCCGCGTCCGGCGTGCCGTCACAGGAGGCGATCACCGTGTCGGGCCACGCGCTTCAGTGCCGCGTGACGACCGAAGACCCGGCCCACGGCTTCGCGCCCGCGCACGGACGTCTCACCGCCTGCGAGGCCCCAGCGGGAGTCGGCATCCGCGTCGACGCCGCTGGCGCCCACACGGGCGCGGTCGTGTCACCGTCCTACGACTCCCTGCTGATGAAGCTGGTGACGCGCGGCGGCTCGCCGGAGGAAGCGATCGGCCGTATGCGGCGCGCGCTCGAGGAGACGCGGGTCGAGGGCGTGGCCTCCAATCTCGAGTTCCTCCGCCACGTGATCACGCACCCGGCCTTCGCCGCCGGCAAATGCACCACGAAGTTCGTGGACGAGACACAAGAGCTCGTCGAGCTTGCCTCGACGCCGGGCGGCGCGGCAGGCCTGCTGGCGTTCGTCGGCGACATCACCGTCAACGGCAACCCGGAGATCCAGGGGCGGCCGTGCCCGGCGGCGCCGCTCGCCCGGCCGCCGGTGCCGCGGTACGACGTCGACCAGCCGCTCCCACCCGGCAGCCGCGACCGGCTACGCGAGCTCGGGCCCGAGCGCTTCCTCGCCTGGATGCGGCGCGAGCCGCGCATTCACTTCACGGACACCACGGTGCGCGATGCCCAGCAGTCGCTCCTGGCCACGCGGGTGCGAACGCACGACATCCTGGCGGTGGCCCCGGCCTACGCCCGGCTGGCGCCGCAGCTGTTCTCGCTCGAGTGCTGGGGCGGTGCCACGTTCGACGTGATGCTGCGCTTCTTGCGCGAGGACCCGTGGGAGCGGCTGGCGCGCCTGCGCGCGGCGGTCCCGAATCTCCTGCTCCAGATGATGGTGCGCGCCTCGAACGCGGTCGGCTACACGAGCTATCCCGACAACGTCGTGCAGCACTTCATCACGCAGGCGGCGCGTGAGGGCATCGATCTGTTCCGGGTCTTCGACTCGCTCAACGGCGTCGACAACATGCGCGTCGCGATCGACGCCGTGCGGAGCTCCGGCGCCCTCTGCGAGGCGGCGATGTGCTACACCGGCGATCTCTTCGACGCCGCGCGCCCGAAGTGGAACCTGCGCTACTACGTCGACCTGGCCCGCCAGCTCGAGAAGGCGGGCGCGCAGATCCTCGGCATCAAGGACATGGCGGGCGTGTGCCGGCCGCGCGCGGCGCGCGCACTGGTGGAGGCGCTGCGCGGCGAGATCGGGCTCCCGATTCACTTCGACACGCACGACACCAGCGGCATCGCCGCCGCCAGCGTCCTGGCCGCCGTCGAGGCGGGGGCCGACGCGGTCTACGGCGCGCTCGACGCGATGAGCGGCCTCACGTCGCAGCCGAACCTGAGCGCGATGGCGTCGGCGCTCGCCGGATCGCCGCAGGACCCGGGGCTCGACCGTGACGTGCTGCAGGCGCTGTCGCGCTACTGGGAGGTCGTGCGTCGCTACTACGCGCCGTTCGAGGCGGACATGCGCGCCGGAACGGCCGACGTCTATCGGCACGAGATGCCCGGCCCGCAGTACACGAACCTGCGCGCCCAGGCGCGCGGGATGGGGCTCGAGCACCGCTGGGACGAGATCTGCCAGCGCTACGCCGAGGTGAACTTGCTGTTCGGCGATCTCGTGAAGATCACCCCGACCTCCACCGCCGTCGCCGACATGGCGCTCTGCATGGTCGCCAACGCGTGGAGCCGCGACGACGTGCTCGACCCGGCGCGCGATCTGGCGTTCCCGAAGTCCGTCGTGGCGTTGTTCCGCGGCGAGGTCGGCGTGCCGCCCGAGGGCTTCCCGGCCGATCTGCAGCGCAAGGTGCTCAAGGGCCAGCCCGTTATCTACGGGCGCGCCGCCGCTCACCTTCCGGCGGCCGATCTGGCCGCACGGCGGGGCGAGCTCGAGGCCACCTTGCGGCGGCCAGTGAGCGAGCGCGAGCTCTCGTCGTGGCTCTTGTTCCCCGCGCTCTTCCTCGAGTACGCACGGCACCGCGACCGCTTCGGCGACGTGTCGGTCCTGCCGACTCCCGCGTTCCTCTACGGCCTCGCCGACGGCGACCAGATCGAGGTCGAGGTAGCGCCGGGCCGGACGCACGTGATCGGCTTGCTCGCGCGCACGGCCCCCGATGGGGACGGGGTCGTGACCTTGTTCGCGAGCGTGGACGGCCGGCTCGAGCTCGTCCGGGTCGCCACGCCGGCCGCGACCGTAGAGGGTGCACGGCCGCAGGCACAGGACGGCAACCCCTCGCACGTCAGCGCGGGGCTGGCGGGCACGGTGGTGGCGGTGTCGGTGCGACCCGGTCAGCTCGTCGCGCGCGGAGAGACCTTGCTGGCGATCGAGGCGATGAAGATGGAGACCCACATCATCGCCGAGAGAGACGCCCGGGTGGCCGAGGTGTACGTGGCGCCGGGTGACGCGGTCGGGCCGCGAGATCTGTTGATTCTGCTGTCGTAAGCGGGGCCGCCGCGCGGTAGCGCCGGCGGTTCAGCCGCGTCGGGACGCCAGCAAGGACTGCATCAGACGGTCCATCTCACGCCCGAGCGCGGCGGCGAGCTTCTCGGCCTCGCTCATGTTCCCCTCGCGGGCGAGCGCTTCCAGTCCCTGCGCCAGGCCCGAGGCCGTCGTCGCGCCGATCACCTTGAGCGAGCCCTTCAACGTGTGAGCCTCACGCGTGAGCTCGGGGGTCTCGCCGGCGGCGACCGCCTTGCGGATCGCGTCCATGCGGACGGGCGCGTCCTCGACGAAGATTCCCAGCAGCTCGTCCAGAAGCGTGCGGTCGCCGCCGACGTAGTTGAGCGCGGCGGTGAGATCGAACCCGGCCTCCGGCGCCGCGTCGCCTTGGGGCTGGTCGTCCGCCGGGGCCGCCGTGCTCTGCTCCGCCCGCGCGGCGACGCCGCGTGCCCGGCCCTGCCGTCGCTCATGCGTCACCGGCGGGGTGGGATTCGCCGCGCCGTGCTCCTCGCCGAGCAGGCGGCTCAACGCGGCCGCCAGCTCCTCCGGCTTGACCGGCTTGGTCAGGTAGTCGTCCATGCCGGCCGCGAGGCAGCGCTCGCGATCGCCGCGCATCGCGTACGCGGTGAGCGCCATGATGGGCAGCCGACGGCGGCCCGGATGACGTGCTTCGCTCTCGCGGATCGCCTTCGTGGCCGCGAGCCCGTCCATCACCGGCATCTGGACGTCCATCAGCGCGACGTCGAATGGGCGGCTCTCGTAGGCCTCGACGGCCTCTTGCCCGTTGAACGTGACGATCGGGATGTGCCCCATCTTTTCCAGCAGCCGCGTGATCACGCGCTGGTTGACGGCGTTGTCTTCCGCGACCAGGATGTGCAGCCGCTTGGCCGAGGCGTCGCGCGCGGCCGGCGAGAACGGCGTGGCGGGCTCGGCCGACTGGCCGAGGGCCAGGAGCACGGCGTTGAGCAGCTCCGACGGCGTGAAGGGCTTGATCAGGTGGCGCGCGACGCCGAGCGTGCGGCAGCGCGCCAGGTCGCCGCTCATCACGTCCGACGTCAGCAGCATGACCGTCACACCCGCCAGCGCCGGCTCCTCGCGGATCCGCTCGGCGACGGCGAAGCCGTCGAGGTCGGGCATGCGTGCGTCGAGCAGTACCAGGCGGAACGTGCGCCCGGACGCGCGGGCTCGCTGGAGCTCGGCCATCGCGGCGTTCCCGTCGGGCACGATCATCGCCGCGACGCCCCATGCGGTGAGGATCGCCTCGAGCAGCCGGCGATTGGTCGCGTTGTCGTCGGCGGCCAGGACGGCGAGGCCCCGCAGGGAATGCGGCGGCGCGGCCACGCGCCGCGGCACGGGCACGCGCGCCCGCTCGAGCGTGAGCGTGAAGTGGAAGGTGCTGCCGCGACCGAGCTGGCTGTCGACCCAGATGCGCCCGCCCATGTGCTCGACCAGCCGCCGGCAGATCGCCAGACCGAGACCGGTGCCGCCGAATCGGCGCGTCGTCGACGCATCGGCCTGGGCGAACGCGTCGAAGATGAGTCGACTCTTGTCCTCCGCGATGCCGATGCCGGTGTCCTGCACCGCCACGCGCAACGTGACGGTGTCGGTGGTCACGGTCTCGGTGTCGACGCGAACCGCCACCTCGCCTTGCTCGGTGAACTTGATCGCGTTGCCGACCAGGTTGACGAGGATCTGGCCGATCCGGCCGGTGTCGCCGACCAGGTCGTCCGGCACGTCCGGGCGAATCTCGTAAGCGAGCTCGAGCGACTTGGCGTGCGCCAAGGACGCGAGCGTCTTGATCGTCTCGGCCAAGGTCTCGCGCAGCGCGAACGGCACCGGCTCGAGCTCGAGCCGCCCGGCCTCGATCTTCGAGAAGTCCAGGATGTCGTTGATGATGGCCAGGAGCGCCTCGCCCGAGCGGTGGACGGTCTCGGCGTAGTCGCGCTGCTCGCGGGTGAGCTGGGTGTCCAGGAGCAGCGCGGTCATGCCGATCACGCCGTTCATCGGCGTCCGGATCTCGTGGCTCATCGTCGCCAGGAACTCGGACTTCGCGCGGTTCGCGGCCTCGGCGGCGGCCTCCTTCTGCTTGAGCGTGCTGATGTCGCGCACGATCGTGAGCTCGCCCATCGGCCGGCCGCCCTCGTCGCGGAACGGCGTCGACACCACGGAGACCTCGACCAGCTGCCCCGTCCTCGTCTTGGCGCATGTCTCGTACGAGGCGGGCATCGCCGCCGTGCCCGCCGCGCCCGGCGCGTCGGCCCGCGCGCTTCGGCCATCCCACAAGTCGAGCTCGCGCAGCGGACGCCCGATCGCCTCGATGGCGCTGTAGCCGTAGAGGCGCGCCGCGCCGCGGTTCCAGGTGGTGACGATGCCGCGCTGATCCTGCGAGAAGATCGCGTCGCTCGACTGCTCGACCTGGAGCGCTAGCAGCCGGTTCGTCTCCTCGCTGCGGCGCAGCGACGCCAGCAAGGACTCGATGTTCTCCGCCATGCTGTTGAACGCCTGGATGCACTGCGCGGTCTCGGGCGGGCCCTCGGCGGAGATGCGCACCGCGTAGTCACCCTGTCCGAAGCGGCGCGCGCTCGCCGCCAGAACGCGCAGCGGCTGCACACCGCTCCGGAGCACGCCCAAGGTGACTGCGAGCGACACGACGGTGCCGAGCAGCAGGATGCCGAGCTTTTCCCAGAAGCCTCGCCACAGCTTGTTGACGGACGGCGCGGGGTTGAGTCGCAGCGAGACGGTGCCGTACTTCTCGCCCCCGACGATGACCGGCTTGGCATCCTCGAGCGCCGGCAGGTGCAAGCGCTCGACGAACCAGCGCGGCGCCTCCAATCGAATCTCCGGTCCCAGCGCCGCGACGGGGTGGCCGGAATTGTCGGTCCACGCGAACCGGGCGATGATCGGCTGCCGGGCGCGCGCCTTCACCATCTGCTCGATCACGGAGTAGTCGCCGACGACCGCAGGACCGCTCATCGCGGGCAGCGCGAAGATCATCTCCTCGCGCAGCTGCTCGCTCAACGTGGCGCGCTGATCGGCGATCTCGCCGCGCAGGATCACGTAGAGCAGCGCGGCGCCGGATCCGATCAGCGCCAGGCCGCTGGCGAGCACGAGCCGAGCCGTCAGCGAGACGTTTCCCCGCATCAGCCCGGCGAGCGTGAACGTCACTACTGCAGCTCGACCTTCACCAGGGTCGTGCGGTAGAACTTCCTGATGTTGTCGAACTCGCTGTCCTTCGACGCGACGAACCGCAGCGGCCTCGGATCCTTCCCGGGGCGGGGCGGCTCGAGGACCTCGGCGCTCGCCAAGAGGACCTTCGCGCCCTCGGCATCGTCGCTCATCTTGAGAAACGCCTCGCGCACCGCCTTGACCGTGTCGGTCGGAACGTTCGGATGGGCCGACAGCGCGAGCGTCACGTACTTCTCCGAGCTCCACAGCGTGCGGTACGCCACGTTCTCGCGCTGAGCGAAGGCCTGCATCACCGCGGCGTTGACGCCGGCGGCGACGGCGCGCCCGGCCTTGAGCTGGCCCATCGCGCCTTCCTGGTTGCCGGCGAAGGCCACCTTGACCTGAATCCCCTTGCGGAGCAGCGCGTCCATCGGCAGGTGATAGCCGTAGAACGCCGCGTTGTGCGGGAAGACGACCTCCTGTCCCTGCAGCTCGGCCAGCGACTTGATCGGCGAGTCCTTCAAGACCACGATCTCGCCGGTGCCCACATCGTCCTTCGAGCGCCCGAACACGCGGTAGCCGCTCTCCTCGTTCTCCTTGATGAAGTTGTGATTGGAGTAGAGGAAGTGGTATTCGCCGCGACGAACCATGGCCGTGTGCTCGGGACCGGTCTGGGCGACCTTGAGCTGCAGCGGCACACCGCTCTTCTCCGAGACGTATCGCAGAATCGGATTCCAGAACTGCGCGGTCAGTATGGGGCTCCGCCAGATGATGACCCCGAACGAGAGCGGTTGGCCCTGGTTCTGCGACCAGGTCTCCGTTCCGAGGGCCACGAGTAGCAAGGTGACGGTCGAGACCGCGCCGACCCACTTCCTCATGGGACCTTCCTCCAATCGTTTCGCCGACATAGATGCCCATCTCTCGCAGAGCAAGGGGTGAGCCAATTCGTTTTCCCTTCTCGGGCAGTTACTTACAAGACGGCCGCCGTCGAGCCTTGCCGGACCGACTGACGGATTTGTCAGATTTGTCAGCACGATTCGGCTCAGCAGCGGTTCGGCGTCGTGCGACCAAGGTCTAATTGAGCGGTTCCCACCACGGTCTCTAGGGTGCCGGGCACAGGAGATCGCCATGTCTGAACGTTCGCCGATTCATCGCCGGCTTGCGCGTCTTGCGCTCGCAGCAACTCTGAGCATGGGCCTGCCGGTCGGCGGCGCCGACGTCGCGGCCGCGCAGACCGTGCGCGACGTGTTCCAGAAGGTCGCACCCTCGGTCGTCGTCATCCGCGCCAAGGGGCGCGACGTGAGCTCCGGCGGGCAGACGCGCTTCGCCGAGACCGGGTCGGGCGTCCTCGTCTCCGCGGACGGCAAGGTCATGACGGCCGCGCACGTCGTGCATGCGATGGACGAAATCAAGGTCGAGTTCCTGCGGGGCGAGACGGTGAACGCGCGCGTCGTGGCCTCCGAGCCCGCAGCGGACCTCTCGCTGCTTCAGCTCGAGCGCGTGCCGGCGAACTCGAAAGTGGCCCCCATGGCCGATTCGAGCCAGGTGCAGGTCGGGGACGACGTGATCGTCGTCGGCGCGCCGTACGGCCTGAGCCACTCGCTGAGCGTCGGCCACATCAGCGCGCGCTGGCCGCCGAACACGGTCTACCGGTCGATGCCGCTCGCGGAGTTCTTCCAGACCGACGCGGTCATCAACACCGGGAACTCGGGCGGTCCGATGTTCAACATGAAGGGCGAGGTGATCGGGATCGTCAGCCACAACATCTCCAAGAGCGGCGGCAGCGAAGGCCTCGGGTTCGTCGTCACCTTGAACACGGCCAAGCAGCTGCTGCTGGAGAAGCGCTCGTTCTGGTCGGGACTCGAGGGCCTGATCCTCACCAGCGAGCAGGCCGATCTCTTGAACCTGCCGGCCCGGGCCAGCGGCTACATCATCAAGACAGTGGCAAAGGGCTCGCCCGGCGACGCGATGGGCCTGCGCGGAAGCACGATGGTCGTCAACATCGCCGGTCAGGAAGTGCCGCTCGGCGGCGACATCGTGCTCTCGGTCGACGGGATCGGCGTGGATACTGCGAACATCTCAAAGATCCGCGACCACATGAACCGCCTGCAGTCCGGCGGCCCGTTCAAGGTCACGATCCTGCGCGCCGGACAGGTGCTGGAGCTCAGCGGCAAGACGCCCTGAGCGCCCTCAGACCTGGCCGTCCCACGACGGCGCGGCGACCTCGCGCCAGCGCGCGCGAATCCGCTCGAACTCCGCGGCCGGCAGGGCGCCGGCCCGCAGCAAGACAGCATTGGCCTGCCAGCGCTCGGGCTTCGTAGTGCCGACGATCGCGGTGTGGACGCCCGGCACGGTCAAGGTGAAGCGCAGAGCCGTGGCCACGGCCGCGTCGCCGGCTTCCTTCAAGAAGGCATACTCGAGCTTTCTCAGTCGCGACCAGTACGTCTGGTAGTACGGCTCCGACGGCTTCTTGTCATACCGCCAGGCGACGTTCGCGATCGGCCGCTTCGCGATCACGCCCATCTGCCGGGCGACCGCCAGCGGCACGGTGCGCTCGACCGCGTCCTGGTCCGCGATGCTGACCGAGGTCTGCAAGGTGTCGAAGCGGCCGGACTCGATGGCGTATCGCGCCGCCTCGCCGTCGCCGCTATAACCGATGTAGCGCGCCATGCCGCGCTCGCGCGCCTGCTCGAGCGCTTCGATGACCTCGCCGCAGCGAAGCTCGGCGAGCGAGCAGCTGTGGAGCTGGATCAGGTCGACGTAATCGGTCTTGAGCCGGCGCAGGCTGCGCTCGATGCTGGCCAGCAGCGGCGCGCGCCGCCAGTCGGCGCTCGACCACCCGCCCGCGTGTCCGCACTTCGTGAAGAGGCTGACGTCCTTGCGCCGGGCGCCGATCGCCTTGCCGATCAGGCTCTCGCTGTCGTCGTAGCACTCCGCGGTATCGATCACGTTCAGGCCGGCGTCGAGCGCGCTGCCGATCAGCCGCGCGACGGTCCGGGCACTCACGCCCTCGTAGCCGATCTCGGAGCCGCCGAAGCCGAGCACGCTCGCCACGATGTCGGTCCGGCCGAGCCGGCGCCGCTCGATCCCGTTGTTCACACGCCCGCGCGCAGGCGTCATGGACCCAGACGGTACCATGGCTTCGTGGCGAGTCAGGCTCTGGACAGAACGAGAGACCAGACGAGGAGGAAGCCATGACGAGGATCAGCGAAGTCGAACGCCCCGGACTGGCGGTTCGCGCCTTCTATCGCATCGGCCGAGCGATCTACGGCCGGGTGCCGACGCCGGAGCGGATCATGGCGCACCGCGTCCCGCTCATGATGGGGCTCGGCGCGCTCTACGCGACCATCGAGTGGCTCGGGCGCATCGAGCCGACCCTGCGCGCGCTGCTCAACGTGCAGGTGGCCGAGCTCTACGGAAGCGCCTACTGAATGGACATCCGCCGCGCCGTCGGCGCGAAGGCGGGGATCGCGCGCGAGAAGCTGGACGATCTCCTCCGCTACCGACAGAGCAACCGATTCACCGCGCGCGAGCGGGCCGCGCTCGAGTACGCCGAGCGCATCACGCGCGACGATCTGGCGATGACCGACGCGTGCACGGCCGGGCTGCGGGAGCACTTCACCGAAGGTGAAATCGTCGAGCTCACCTTCATCGTGGGCTTTCAGACCTTCGCCAGCAAGTTCGCGAAGGCGTTCAGCCTGACTCCTCAAGGATTCGCGCGAGTCTGACGCAGCGAGACGCGGAGGCGGCGGCTACGGCCGGATGCAGTACGACGGGGTCCAGCTCACGTCGAGAACCTCGGGGCTGATCGTGCTGTAGTCGAACGCCTCCGCGTCCTTTCGCATCTGGCGGGTGTCGAACAAGAGCCGCGCCTCCGGGATTCCCCCGAAAAACGCGCGGAACATCGGCCGCACCATGAGCCGGGCGGCACGCAGGCCGACCGGCCCCATGAAGTTGCGGCGCTCGCCGACGTGCGAGAGCTCGTCGGTCATGATCGCGCGGAGGAGCTCGCGGATCCGGTCCCGCACGTCGGGCTCGTCACCGATGACGTCGTCGAGCATCCGGTCGAGCTGCAGGTAGACCGTCAGGCCCATCAGCTCGCTGACGAAAGCCGGAGGGGCCACGATCGCTCCCGGCAGGCGCGCGAACGCGCCGTAGAGCTGTTTGGTGCGCTTGGGCAAGGGCCCCCACTCGACTCCGTGAAGGCCGAACGTCCGGAACATCTCCTGGAACAGGCGCATGTGACAGAACTCCTCGGCGAGGTGGTAGCGGCTGATCTTGTCGATCAGATAAACCGCCCGATCCACCGACGGGCACTCGTCCCACGCCGCCGAGATACCGATCCATTCGTGGCGCGCGAACTTGTAGAGAAACGTCAGCAGTAAGGTGCGCCGGTCGAGGCTCCGCGGATCGTCGCGCATCGTGTCGTGGTTACGATGAAACGCCTCGGGGACCGGGCGCCGCGTCCGCACGGCGTGCTGCTGGAAGTGCAAGAGCGTCTTCTGCTTCTCGGCGAGATCCTTCGCGTCCTCGAGGATTGCCCCGTCCCGCCGCTGCTGGTAGAGCCAGTAGCTCTCGAAGTTCGCTTCTCGCTGTCGCGCCGTCGCTGGAGAGAAAATCGACGCGCGCCGGGGCCGACCGATCGATGCCATCCACGACCTCCACGTTGTTCAGCGATCCGCCATGGACTCTACAGACAAAAGCGTTCGGGCTCCACGAATTACGCCCGGATTCGCGCGGAGGGGCGCGCCGCGGCCGCGGCTACGCGAGCGCGGCCGCGCCGGCGTTGGCGATCTGCTCGTCCTCGTGCGACTGCACGCCCGAGACGCCGATCGCCCCGACGCACTCGTTCTGGTACATGACGGGCACGCCGCCCTGCAGCGGCAGGACGCCCGGGAACTTCATAAACGCGGGGCGCTCCTTGAGCCGGTCCTCCCAGAACTTCGTCGGCCGGCGGGTGCGGGCCGCGGTGACCGCCTTCTCGGTCGCGACCTCGGCGGTCACGGGCCCCGCGCCGTCCAGCCGCTCGAGATAGAGCAAATAGCCGGCGTCGTCCACCACCGCGATGGAGACGCTCCACTTGTTCTTCGCCGCCTCGCTCTTACAGGCCACGACCATCTTTTGAACGTCCGACGCCGTCAAGGTGGGCTTGTTGCGCATGCGCGCGCTCCTTCGATCGAGAGTGAAGCGGACTCTAGACGAGCCTCCGCGCCCCTGTCAACGGCGCGCGCCGTTGACACGCCCGACTGCTTGCTCCTAGCATCCCGTCACATATTTCACGAGGAGCGACGACGATGCGAACGGCGATCCAGGGCGGATGGGTGGTCGGCTACGACGGCCGCGGACACGAGCTGATTCCGGAGGGGTGCGTGGTGTTCGAGGACGACCGCATCGTCCACGTCGGATCGCGGCTCGACGGACCGGTCGACCGCCGCGTCGACGCCGCCGGCAAGCTCGTCGCGCCCGGCCTGATCAACTGTCATCTGCACGCCGCCACCAATGCCGGGCAAGCCGTCTTCCTCGACGGGCTCAAGGCCGATTACTTCGCCAGCAACTTCGTCGGCTACGTGGCGCCCCGGCGCGGCGCCGCGGTCCCGCGCACGGGCGACCGCGCGGACGTCGCAGGCACCTACGGCCTTTGGTCGGCGCTGCGCGCCGGCGCCACGACGATCATGGACGTCGGCACGATGCCGGGCGGCCCGGACGCGTTCACGCGCATCGCCGGCGAGCTCGGCGTGCGCGCGTACGTGGGCCCGGCCTTTCGCTCCGCGAGCTACGCGTTCGACGGAAGCCGGATCGTCTGGGAATGGGACGAGGCCGCCGGCTTCGCCGGGCTCGACCGCGCCGTCGCCTACGTCAAGCAGCACGACGGCGCGTACAACGGACGCATCCGGGCCATGCTCTATCCCGGCCAGCTCGACACGTGCACGCCCGAGCTCCTGCGGCAAGCCCGACGCTGGGCCGACGACCTCGGCGTGCCGATGCAGCTCCACGCCGCGATGAACCAGCGCGAGTTCCACCACATCCTCGAGCAGCACGGCCAGACGCCGATCCAGCTCCTGCATTCGATCGGCTTTCTCAAGCCGCGCACGGGCCTCGGGCACTGCGTCTTCCACAACGAGCACTCGTGGTGCCATTATCCCTACGCGGACGACCTGAAGCTCCTCGCCGACAGCGGCGTGACGGTGGTCCACGCGCCGTACAAGTACGCCAAGATGGGCGTGCAGTTCGAGTCGTTCGAGCGCTACCGCGCGCTCGGGATCAATCTGGCACTCGGCACCGACACCTACCCGCAAGACCTGATCCACGAGATGCGCTGGGCCGCGCTGATGTGCCGCATGGCCGACGGCAGCTTCCGCGTGGGCCGGCCGCAAGACGTCTTCGACGCGGCCACGCTCGGCGGCGCGCGTCACCTCGGACGCGACGACCTCGGTCGGCTCGCCCCGGGCGCCAAGGCCGACGTCATCGTCGTCGATCTGCGCCACCTGCATTACGGCGCGGTCCACGATCCGATCAAGGCGCTAGTCGAGTGTGGGACCGGCCGCGACGTCGAGACCGTGATCGTCGACGGTCAGACCTTGGTCGAACAGGGGCGCGCGGTGCGAGTGGACGAGTCGGCGCTGCTACGCGACGTTCAGGCCGAAGGCGAGCGGCTCTGGAAGGCGATCCCGCAATGGCACTGGAGCGGCAGGCCGCTCGACGACATCGTGCCGCCGAGCTATCCCGTGCGTGACCTCTCCTAGCGGCCGCGCGACCGCCAGCGGTCGGCCATCTTGGCGCACGCCGTCGTGATCTCGCCGATCGCGCGGTTGAGCTCGAACACGACGACGCCGAGCATGGCCAGGTAGGCGCCCTGGGTCAGGACCGCCATGATGACCCGGAACGCGACTCCCGGATCGCTCGATGGGCCGAACAGCCAGAGCGTGATCGGCTTGTTGAAGAACGCGGCCACCGCCAGGATCGAGCCGACGATCATCGCCGCGATGCTGAGGGATCTCAGGAGCGGCACGGCGACGTAGGCCTGCAGCGCTCTGCGCCGCACCATGACGAACACGAGGCGCGCCAGCACGAGCAGGGCGGCAACGATTCGGTAGGGGGGCCACGCGTCGGCGCTGGTATACATGGCGACCCACGCCGAGCCACCGAAGGCCGCGGCCGGAACGATCGGTGCGATCAGCGCCAGGCAGTAGATCATCCTGAGCGCCCAGGACACGCGACGGCGCGACCTGAACAGCGCGCCCCGAGCGGAGCTCGCGGGTCGCGGCGACTGGAAATATGTGGTGCTCGCGGCGGGCCGTGGCGACGGTGTAGACGCCATACCACCAGATTAGTCGACGCGCCCTCCCCGGCCGCCAAGCTGCGTGGCGTCCGCGAACGCCTTTATCGACTGACCTTTACAGTTCACCGTCCGCGGCGAAGTGGAACACCACCCGCCCCGACGCGACTCACCAGCAGCGAAGCGAATCGCGCAGAATGGCCGCGATGTCGGTGGCGCCGACCGCGCGGGGTGATCCGCTCAAGAGCCTCGGCTGTTTCAACGTCCCTTCGACGAGCGCCGGAATGTCGCCCTCGCCATAGCCGAGCGCGCTGATGCCGTTGGGAATCCCGACGTCGCGCATCAGCGCCTGCAGCGCACCGGGCAGCGCCTCACGGGCGTCGCGCTCTGAGAGCCCCGCGGTCGAGACGCCCATCAGCTCGGCCGCGCGCAGATGACGCTCCGGTGAGGTCGCGTACGTGAAGCGGAACGTGGCCGGCGCCGTCACCACGACCGAGACGCCGTGCGGCACCAGCGCGTGCGTCGTCCGGTACCCGCTCGGCACGTAGTCACGCACGAGCCCGGCGATCGGATAGGCCAGGGCGTGCGGGATGTGCACGCCGGCGTTGCCGAAGCCAACGCCGGCGTAGTTTGCCGCGAGCGCCAGGTTCACGCGCGCGTCGAGATCGAGCGGGCTCAGGACCGCGCGGCGCAGATACCGGCCGACGTACTCGATCGCCTTCTCGCACCAGATGTCGCTCGCCGGGTTCGCGCCGATGTACGCGGGGCGGTCGGGCGGATGATGCTTGGGCCGCGCGTTGTACGGACGCGTGGTGTAGGACTCGATCGCGTGCGTGAGGATGTCGCAGCCCGCGGCAGCCGTCACCTCGGACGGCGCGGTGAGCGTGTTGAGCGGATCCACGATGCCGAGCGCCGGCCGCAAGAGCCGGTTGGAGACTCCGGCCTTCACGTGCTGAGCCAGGACGTGGGTCACCGCCACCGCGGTCGTCTCGCTCCCGGTGCCCGCCGTCGTCGGGACCGCGATCAAGGGCTTGAGCGGACCAGGGATCGCGCGGCCGCGCCCGACCGGCTGATTGATGTAGTCGAGCAGTGGCGCCGGATACGTCGTGAGGAGATTGACCGCCTTGCACGTATCCAGCGCGCTGCCGCCGCCGACCGCGATGAGCCCGTCGAGCTCGCGCTGGCGCGCGTACTCGGCGGCTTCCTCCATCGACCGGTCGGTCGGCTCGATCTCGACGCCGTCGTAGACGTCGGCCTTGATGCCTTCCTCTTCCAGGAGCGCGCGCACGCGGTCGGGGAGCCCGAGCTCGCCGATGTGGCGGTCGGTGACGATCAGCACCCGCTTGAGACCGAGCCGGCGCGCGTCGTAGGCGATCTCGTCCATCGCCCCGAGCCCGAACTTGATCGGCGAAGCTTCCATCACGAATACGGTTTCGGTCGGTAGGGTCACGCCCTTCATAACGCCCTCTCTCTTGTGCGGTCCCGCCGGCATCCCACAGGGCGGTCCCGGCGCATGCACGGATTATAATCGTCGCAGTGAGTCGATCGCCGGTCCCTGCCCCTGGCCCCCCGCCGGGCACGAAGTTCGGGGCGCTTCAGCATCGCGACTACCGCCGCTACTTCTCCCTGGTCCTGCTCAGCGCGACCGCCGACAACATCGAGCACGTCATCAGCTACTGGGTGATCTTTCAGGCATTCCATTCGCCGATGCTCGCGGGGTTCGCGGTCATCAGCCACTGGGTGCCCTTCCTGCTGTTCTCGGTGTACGCGGGCTCGCTGGCCGACCGCTTCGACTGCAGGAAGCTGATCCAGGTCTCGCAGGGATTATTCGCGCTCGCCTCGTTGGCGTGGGCCGTGCTCTTCCTGACCGGGACGCTTCGCGTCTGGCACGCGGCCGCCATCTTGTTGATCCACGGCGCGGCGGGCGTGATCGGCCTGCCGGCCTCGCAGCTGATCGTCTACGACATCGTCGGGCCGGAGCGGCTGCCGAGCGCGATCCGTCTCAACGCCACCAGCCGCTATCTGGCGATCCTGTTCGGTCCCGCCGTCGGCGGCGGCCTCATGCTGCTCCTGGGGCCGGGCCAGGGACTCCTGGCCAACATCCTCATTTACGTCCCGTTCACCCTGTATCTGCTGCGGATGCCGTACACCGGCCACCGGCGCGATCCCGGCGCGCGGCGCGCGACCGGATTCGGTCTGGCCGACATCCAGCGGCTCCTCGGCGAGGCGCGCGCCGATCCGCGCCTGCTGACGATGATCCTGCTCGGCGGCAGCACGTCGTTCCTGGTCGGCAACGCGTTTCAGGCGCAGATGCCCGAGTACGCCCACCATCTGGGCGCCGACGAGGCCGGCGCGTGGTACAGCGTGCTCCTCGCCGCCAACGCGGTCGGCGCGATCATCGGCGCGGTGCTGCTCGAGAGCTCCACGTTCGTCACGTTGAGCGCCCGCGCGGCGATTCTCTGCGCGCTGGTGTGGGGCGTGTTGATGGCCATATTTCCGGCCGCGCAGAACTACCCGGTGGCGGTGCTGCTCCTGGTGCTGGCCGGCGTCTTCAACGTCGCGTTCACGTCGATGGCGCAGACCATCGTGCAGCTTCTGGCGCCGCCGCACCTTCGCGGCAGCATGGTCGGCCTTTTCAACACCTCGATGCTCGGGCTGCGCGCGGGCAGCGGCCTGACCGTCGGAGTCCTTGGCGCGCTGATCGGCGTGCAGTGGTCGCTGACCCTGAGCTCGGCGGCCGTCGTGCTGGTCGCCGTGAGCCTGCTCGCGCTAGAAACGCGCGGCCGCCAGCGTCTTCCGATCTGACCGGCCGCCGACAAGGATCAGCGGAACCTTCTCGGCAGCCGGTCGCGATCAGCTGCCGATGGTCGCGCGGACGCTCTTGAGGTGCTCGTCGACGTGGTTGATCAAGATCCCATTCACGATCTGCTCGACGCTCATCGGCGGCATGCCGGTCAGGACGGTGCCGCTCTTGCCGAGGTCAGCGTCGCTCAGCCCGCGCACGATGGCCGCGGCGGTCGCCGCGTTCTTCTTGTGGAGCGCGATCGTCTCGGCCTTGGACACGCTCGCGAACTCTTTGGCGTGCTTGGCGTTCATGTCATGGAGCATGTCCATCGTGAAGCCCTGAACCGACTGCCCACCGGCCACGGTCTTGATGATGCCGCTGATCCCCTCGTGGCCGCCGGCGACATGATGGGCCACGACGCCGACCGACCACTTCTCCGCCGATGTGACCTTCTTCCAGTCGGCGTCGCTCAGGCGATCGAACACTCCCGTCGCCTCCTGCACCTTCGTCTCGAACTGCTTCGCGAGCGCTTCCGCCTTGCCTGCCATGGTGCTCCTCCTTGGTGGGTGGTGAGAGGTCGATCGGCCACCCAGATGATACCGCTGCCTTCAACGCGGAGCGCGGCAGCGTCCGGGCATGAGATCATGCCGGCCTGGCGAATCCGGTTGATGGCAGGGAGATGAGCATGCAGGTCTACGCATTCGATCTGATGCCGTGGCCGCACCTGGCGGAGCCGTCGTACTATCCCGACTCGAACCGTCTCTACGATCCGGCGCTCGGACGCCAGGTCTACGACGAGCACTTCCGCCAGATGGAGCTCTACGAAGCGTGCGGCTTCGACGCGATCTGCATCAACGAGCACCACGCCAAGCCCTACGGGCTCATGCCCTCGCCGAACCTGATCGCCGCCGTGCTCACCCAGCGGACGAAGCACATCAAGATCGGCATCTTCGGCAACCTGCCGGCCCTTCACGCCAACCCGGTGCGGCTGGCCGAGGAAGTCGCGATGCTCGACGTGATGTCCGGTGGCCGCGTGATCTCGGGGTTCGTGCGCGGCGTGCCGCAGGAGTTTCTCGCCTACAGCATCCCGCTCGCCGAGGCGCGGCCGCGGATGACCGAGGCGTGGGATCTCGTCGTCAAGGCGTGGACCGAGCGCGAGCCGTTCGCGTGGCACGGCAAGTACTTCAGCTACGACCGCGTCTGCATCTGGCCGCGGCCGCTGCAGCAGCCGCATCCGCCGATTCTCCTGCCGGCCGACAGCGACGAAGGGCTCGAGATCGCGGCGAGCCGCCGCGTGCCGACGGGCTCGGCGTACCGCTCGGTCGGCCGCGTGCGCGCGACCTTCGATCGGTATCGCGAGCTGGCGCGAAAGCACGGCTGGACACCGGGCCCCGAGCACTGCCATCTCGTGCGCCACGTGTACGTCGCCGAGACGAGCGCGAAGGCGCGCCAGGAAGCCGAGCCGCATCTCGACTACTTCTGGCAGAAGCTCCTGAGCTATCACCGGGGCTCGATGGCGCTGATGGGACAGTCGCCGCCGCCGCGGCCGGCGCGCGTCGAGAAGGCCGAAGACCTGCCGCTCTACGAGTTCGACTTCGATCTCTGCCAGAAGGAAGGCCTGTCGATCGTCGGCGATCCGGACTACGTGATCCGCGAGATCCGCGCCCAGACGCGCGCGCTGGGTGTCGGCGTACTCGTCGGGCTCTTCCAGTTCGGCTCGATGCCGCACGCGCTCGCCACGAAGAACATCCGGCTTTTCGGCGAGCACGTGCTGCCCGCGCTCAAGCGCGACTGAGCGCCCCGTGACGTTCTGGATCACCCAGGCCCTCAACGGGATCTCGTTCGGCATGCTGCTGTTCCTGCTGGCCGCCGGGCTCTCGCTGATCTACGGGCTGATGCGCATGCTGAATCTGGCGCACGGCTCCTACTACATCCTGGGCGGCTACGTCGGTCTGGCGGCGATGCACGCGACCGGCAGCTTCGTGCTCGCCGCGCTCGCCGCGACCGCGACCGTGACCGTGGTCGGCGTCCTGATGGAGCGCTTCTTCCTGCGCCGCTTCCCGGAGCAGGAGCTGCCGCAAGCGCTCCTGACGTTCGGCTTCCTGCTGATCTTCGCCGACCTCTCGCTGTGGATCTGGGGCGGCACGCCGCAGACCCTCGCCAAGCCCCAGATCTTCGAGCGCTCGATCCGGGTCGGCACCATCGTGTTCCCCACCTATCGCCTCTTCGTCATCGGCGTTGGGCTGGTCATCGGTCTCGGGCTCTGGTGGCTGCAAGAAGGTACGCGGCTCGGCGCGATGATCCGCGCGGGCGTCGACGACGCCGAGATGGCGCGCGGCACCGGCGTGAACGTGAGCCTGCTCTCGACCGCCGTCTTCGCGCTCGGCGCGTTTCTCGCGGGGCTCGGCGGCATCATCGGCGGGCCCTTCGTCGGCGTGTATCCCGGCGCCGACTTCGAGATCCTCGAGATGGCCCTGGTGGTCGTCATCATCGGCGGGCTCGGCAGCCTCAAGGGCGCCTTCGTCGGCGGGCTCGTCGTGGGCTTGCTCGACAACTTCGGCAAGGCGCTTTTTCCCGAGCTGGCGCTGTTCACGGTGTTCGCGCCGATGGCGATCATCCTGGCCATCCGGCCGACGGGACTGTTCGGCGCCCGGTGAGCGCGCGCGTCGCGAGTGGAACGGCGGCGCTCGCGGTGCTGATCGCGCTGCCCGTGGTGCTCTCGTCGTATCAGCTGGGTCTCGTCACCAAGATGCTGATCTTCGGCATCTTCGCGATGAGCCTCGACCTCTTGCTGGGATACGCGGGGCTGCCGTCGCTCGGTCACGCGGCCTACTTCGGCGTCGCCGCGTACACGGTCGGGCTCCTGGCGCTGCGCGTCGCCAACAACGTCTGGATCGACTTTCCGGCTGGGCTGCTCGTGGCCGCGGCCGTCAGCGCCTTGTTCGGGCTCTTCGCGCTCCGTACGCGCGGCAGCTATTTCCTGATGATCACCCTGGCGCTCGGGCAGGTGCTCTGGGGTATCGCGTTCGGCTGGCGCTCGCTGACCGGCGGCGACGACGGGCTGCCGAGCGTGCCGAGGCCGCGGCTGCCGCTGCCGTGGCCGATGACCGACGGCGTGCCGTTCTACTACTTCGTGCTGGCCTTCTTCGCGCTGGCGGTGGCGGCGCTCGCGCTGATCGTGAGCTCGCCGTTCGGCCGGGCGCTGGTCGGCATCCGCGAGAGCGAGCGGCGCATGGAGGTGCTCGGCTACGACGTGTGGTGCTACAAGTACGCCGCGTTCATCCTGGCCGGGCTCTTCGCCGGCCTCGCCGGCAACCTGTTCGTCTACTTCAACGGCTTCGTGAGCCCGAGCTATCTGAGCCTCTTGTTCTCGGCCTCGGCGCTCCTGATGGTGATCCTCGGCGGCTCCGGCACCCTGCTCGGCCCCGCGATCGGCGCCGCGGTGATCGTCGGATTGGAGAACATCATCAGCGGCTACATGGAGCGCTGGGTGCTGGTGCTCGGCGTCATCTATGTGCTGGTCACCCTGTTCGCGCCGACCGGGCTCGTGGGCCTGGTCCGGCGGCGTCTGGGCCACGGGGAAGCATGACGGCGCTCGAGATCGACCACCTCACCCATACGTTCGGCGGGCTCACGGCGCTGGCCGACGTGAGCCTCGCGGTCGCGCCGGGCGAGCGGCTGGCGATCATCGGGCCCAACGGCGCCGGCAAGACCACGCTCTTCAACCTGATCACCGGGATCTTCAGGCCCTCAGCGGGACGGATTCGCCTCTTCGGACAGGACGTGACGCGACTGCCGGTTCATCGCCGCGCCCGGCTCGGCCTGGCACGCACGTTCCAGATCTCGACCTTGTTTCCGAAGCTCACCGTGCTCGATAGCGTGCTGCTCGCCGTCCAGGGATTGGATCCAGCGCGCTTCGTGCTGCATCGACGGCGCGCGTCGTACGGTCATCTTCGCGAGCGCGCCGAGTCGCTGCTGAGCGAGTGGAGTCTCGCCGATCGCGCGCACCAGGTGACCCGCCAGCTCTCGTACGGCGAGCAACGGCAGGTCGAGCTCATCCTGGCCCTCGCCGGCGCGCCGAAGGTGCTGCTGCTCGACGAGCCGACGGCCGGGCTCTCGCCTGCCGAGACCGCCTCGGTCGCGCAGATGATCCGCCGATTCTCCCGCGAGACGACGATCTTGCTGATCGAGCACGACATGGACGTGGCGCTCGACCTGGTCGATCGCGTCACGGTGCTCGTCCAGGGCCGCGTGCTCGCCGAGGGCGAGAAGGACGCGATCCGGAGCGACCCCAACGTGGCCGCAATCTATTTCGGGAGCGACGATGCTTGAGGTCGACGACGTTCACACCCACTACGGCGAGAGCTACGTCTTGCAGGGCGTCTCGCTCCGCGTCGCGCAGGGCGAGGTCGTCGCCGTGCTCGGCCGCAACGGCGTCGGCAAGACCACGCTGATCCGCTCGATCGTCGGCTTCACGCCGCCGCGGCGCGGCCGCATCGTGCTCAAGGGCGAGGAGATCACGCGTCTGCCTGCGCACGAGATCGCCCGGCGCGGCGTCGGGCTGGTGCCGCAGGGCCGCCGCATCTTCCCCTCGCTCGCGGTGGGCGAGCACCTGCAGATCGGCGAGCGCACCGGCAACGGCTCGGGCTGGAGCGTGGCGCGCGTGCTCGATCTCTTCCCGCGGCTGCGGGAGCGGCTGACGAACCGCGGCAACAAGCTCTCGGGCGGCGAGCAGCAGATGCTCGCCTGCGGACGAGCCCTGGTCGGCAATCCCGACATCCTCCTGATGGACGAGCCCTCGGAGGGCCTGGCGCCGCTCCTCGTGCGCGAGCTCGGACGGATGCTCGCCAGCCTCAAGGCAGACGGCGTCTCCATCTTGTTGATCGAGCAGAACCTGGCGTTCGCGCTGCGGATCGCCGACCGCGTCTATCTGATGAGCAAGGGCCGGATCGTCCACGAGTGCCGCCCCGACGAGCTCCGGCGCGACGACGCGGTCAAGGCGCGCTACCTGGGCGTCTGATCGCCGCCGAAGCCGGCGATGCGGCCGTGGCCGTTCCATCGGGAATCCCTATTTGCATATTGACAACTTACCTATAGGCTTCGCGGTGTCGCGGGCGAGGATTTCGGGCCTCCCAGCGTCAATCGAGACTCGAGGAGAGATCGCGATCATGAGATCCGGACGGATATTGCTCGGGCTTTCGCTGCTCGCGCTGGCCGCGGCGAGCGCGCCTTCGATCCCCGCCGATGCCCAGGGCGCCAAGCTGCGCTTCGGCGTCGGCCCCCTGCAGCCCACGCCGACGGAGACGAAGAAAGCCTACGAGCCCTTCTTCGCCTACCTGGCCAAGGAGCTCGGGCGCGATTTCGATCTCACCGCCACGACCGACTGGGCCGGCATCTCGGTGGCGCTCGCCAACAAGCAGGTCGATCTGGCGTGGATGGGTCCGTGGGGCTACGTGCTCGCCAACGACGACTCGGGCGTCCGCGCGATCGCCACGGCCAAGTACGACGGTAAGCCCATCTACCACGCGATCGTCGTGTGCAAGCCGGGCCTGGTGACCAACTGGCCCGACGGCGCCAAGGGTAAGCGCGTCTCGTTCGCCGACGTCGGTTCGACCTCGGGCTGGCTCATCCCGACCTCGTGGTTCAAGCGGCGCGGCATCGATCCCAAGCAGCTGTTCAACTACTCGGACGGGGCCACCCACGCGGCGAACGAGATCGGCGTCGCCAGCGGCCAGGTCGACTGCGCGACCGACTTCGATCGGAACCGCAACGCGATGATCGAGGGCGGCAAGCTCGAGAAGAACGCGACCGAAGTCGTGTGGACCTCCGAGCCCCTGCCCAACGACGCGATCGCGGTGCCGCGCGATTTCGACCCGGCGCTCGCCGACCGGATCCAGAAGCTCCTCGTCGGCATCACCGAGGCGCAGGCCAAGACGATCCTGCCGAATCACTACACCGGCTTCGTCGCGGCGACCCACGAGAACTATCGGATGATCGAGGACGCCGGAGTCCTGGTCGGCCGTCTCAAGAAGAAGTAGCAGTCGATGGCGACGGTGGTGAGACGGGCCGGTGAGTATCCCGAGCCCGTCGTGGCGTGGTGGTCGGGACGCCGGCTGCGCTTCGCGCTCGTCCTGATCCTGCTCGCCGCGCTCTACTCGGCCAGCTGGCACCTGGCGAAGGTCGATCCCGGCCGGCTCCTCACGGGCTTGCCGAAGATGGCGGGATGGGCGGCGAAGGCGTGGCCGCCGGCCACCGACGAGCTGCCGGTCCTGCTGCTGAGAACGGCCGAGACGATCGCGATGGCGGCGATCGGTACGACAGCGGCGGCGCTCCTGGCCCTTCCCATGTGCATCGTGGCCGCGCGCAACGTGACGCCGAGCATGGCGCTCTACTATCCGGCCCGCTGGCTGCTGAACGCGCTGCGCGGCGTCGATTCGTTCGTGTTCGCGCTGCTCTTCGTCGCCGCGGTCGGGCTCGGGCCGTTCGCGGGCGTGCTCGGGATCGCGCTCCACACCTGGGGCAGCACCGCGAAGCTCTGGGCCGAGGCGATCGAGAACATTCCGCCGGGCCCGCTCGAGGCCGCGGCGGCGACCGGCGCCTCGCGCGTGAAGGTCATCGCCTACGCGCTGCTCCCGGACGTCGCGCCCGCGATGGTCTCCGTCGGGCTCTTCTGGTGGGAGTTCAACGTGCGCGCCTCCACCGTGCTCGGCGTCGTCGGCGCCGGCGGGATCGGCCAGGAGCTCAAGAACTCGATGGACCTCCTGCTGTTCCCGCGCCTGCTGACGATCATTCTCCTGATTCTGGTGACGGTCACCGTCATCGACCACACGAGCGAATGGCTGCGGCGCAAGCTCGAATAACCGCCGAGCTCAACGGCAACGGCCTCGTCGCCTACACCGAGGGGCTGACCAAGAGTTATCCGCCGGCGGTCACGGCGCTCGACGGCGTGTCGTTCGCGGTGCGCCCCGGCGAGTTCGTCGCGGTGCTCGGCCCGAGCGGCGCCGGAAAGACCACGCTCTTCCGCTGCCTCACCGGGCTCACGCGACCGGATCGCGGCACGGTCACCGTCGCCGGCCGGGATATCTGGCAGAGCCCGCGCGAGCTGCGCTTGGCGCGGCGTGAGCTCGCGTTGATCTTCCAGCAGTTCAACCTGATCCGCCGGCTCTCGGCGCTCGAGAACGTGCTGGTCGGCCGCCTGGCGCACGTGCCGGCGTGGCGCGTGATCTCGAGATGCTTCACGCGCGCCGACCGGCAGCTGGCGCTCGGCTGCCTCGACACGGTCGGGCTGCTCGACCGCGCCGGCACACGGGCCGACGAGCTCTCGGGCGGCCAGCAGCAGCGCGTGGCGATCGCCCGCGCGCTCGCCCAGCACGCGAAGGTCATCCTGGCCGACGAGCCGGTCGCGAGCCTCGATCCGGAGTCGTCGGCGACCGTGCTCCAATCGCTCCGCTCCGCGGTTTCCGCGGGCGTGGCCGTCGTCGCGAGTCTCCACCAGGTGCACCTCGCGCGGGAGTACGCTGATCGCATCGTGGCGCTGCGCGACGGCCGCATCGTGGAGGACACACCCGCGGCGCGGCTGGACACGCGAGCGATCGAACAGATCTACGAACGGAAGGGAGAGCGAGAGGCCTCATGAGCCCCGGATCGCCGGCGCCAGGCGCGATCGATGCCCGGTGGGATGCGGGCGAGCTCGGCTGCGGCGACCTGGTGCTCGAGCTCCGCGCACGCATGGAGTCGATGCGGCCGGGCCAGCTCCTCGAGCTCACCGCGCGCGATCCGGGCGCGCGAGCGGACATCCCGGCCTGGTGTCGCATGACCGGACATACCTTGGTCACCGAGCAGCATCCCCTGTACCAGATCCGTCGAAAGGAGAACTGAGTCATGGCCAACCGATTCTGTGTCAGCCTCACCCACGCGAAGGACAACCAGGACAAAGCGACCGTCGGCTTCGTCGTCGCCAACGCGGCGACCGGTTCGGGCAAGGAGACGCTCGTGTTCCTGAGCGTCGAAGGCGTCCGCCTCGCCCAGAAGGGGTACGCCGACGATATCCGCGAAGAAGGCTTCGCGCCGCTGCGCGAGCTGATGGACAACTTCGCAAAGGCCGGCGGGACCATCTACGTCTGCTCGCCGTGCTTCAAGAAGCGGAAGCTCGACGAGAACAACCTGGTGGCCGGCGCGGCGATCGTCGGCGGCGCCAAGCTCGTCGAGTTCCTGTCCGAGGGCAGCCCCTGCGTCAGCTACTGAGCGCGCGGCGCCACGGCGCCGCGAGGAAGACCACGAGCGATGGAGCCCGTTGACCGACACCAGCTCGACGCCGACCTTAGCTTCGACGGCGGAGATCTGGACTGCGGCAACGGGCTCCTCCTTCTGATCCGTCAGCACATGGATCCGCTGGAGCGCGGCCAGCTCCTCGAGTTCCGCTCCACCGAGATCTCGGTCGAGGAAGATTTGCCGGCGTGGTGCCGGATGACCGGCAACGAGCTTGTCTCGTTCGTGCGACGCGGCAAGGAGCGAAGCTTCCTCGTCTGCAAGGGCACGCTCGCCGAGCGCAAGCCGCCGCGGCGCGTGAGCGCGGCGGCGCTCGCTCCCGTCACCCGTCAGCCCGTCGCCGTCTCGATCCCGGCGGTTCTGCCGCCGCCGGCGGCGGCTCCCGCGATCCGCCCGCTGTCGGTGATGGGTATCGGCAGCTGGCCGCGACCGCGCTGGATGCTGCAGGCGATCCACGAACACCTGGAAGGGCGACTGGGCGAGGCCGAGTTCGCGGCGACCGGCGACGACGCCGTGCGCCTGGCCGTCGACGCTCAGCTCCGGGCCGGCGTCGACGCCGTCAGCGACGGCGAGCAGCGGCGCGACAACTACGCGAGCTTCGTCGGCGGGCGGCTCGACAACTGCCAGCTCATTCCCCTCACCGATCTGCTCCCGCTGGTCGACGATCCCGAGAAGTTCGAGCGGGAGATGCGCTCGCTCGACGTCCCCGCATCGGAGGTGCGCCATCCCGCACTCTTCGGACCGATCGGGCGGAGCCGGCCGCTGGTGGGCCACGAGCACGCGTTCCTGCGCGCGCTGACGGACAAGCCCGTGAAGATCGCGCTGCCCGGCCCGTACCTTCTCACGCGCCTGATGTGGCTCGAGTGCGTCTCGGATCGTTTCTATCGGTCACGCGAGCATCTGGCCGAGGACGTGGTGCGCGTACTCCGTGAGGAGCTCCACTTCCTGCTCGCGGCGAGCGTCTCGCTCGTGCAGCTCGACGAGCCCGTGCTGGCCGAGGTGGTCTACACCGGCGCCAAGAACACGCGGAGCTCATGTGCGGGGCGCTCAGCGAGAAGGGCGACGCCGGCCGTGAGCTCCACTTCGCGCGTGATCTGGTCAGCCGGGTCGTGGCCGGACTGCCCCGCGAGCGCCTGGCCCTGCACGTGTGCCGCGGCAACTGGACGCGCAACGAGGACGCGGCGCTCACCGGCGACTATCGGCCGCTGCTCCCGATCCTCTCCTCGCTCGAGGTCGGCACCTTGTTCCTCGAGCTCTGCACGCCGCGCGCCGGAGAGCTGGAGGTCCTCGCCGATCTGCCGCGAAACGTCCGGATCGGCGTGGGCGTCGTGAACCAGAAGCACGAGCGCGTCGAGCCCGTCGAGGAGATCGCCGAGCGCGCCCGGCGTGCCGTGAAGCTCTTCGGCGCGGACCGCGTGCTGCTCACGCCCGACTGCGGCTTCGCGACCTTCGCCGACAACCCGGTCGCGTCGGCGCAGGTCGCCGAGGCCAAGCTGAAGGCGATCGTTCAGGCGGCCGAGCTCGTGCAGCGGGGGTGAATCAGAGACCACCGATTGTCTCGGCGGCCGAGAGCCTCTAGGATCACGGCAGTCCGAAAGGAGCCACCATGGACATCGGCTGCCAGCTTCCGATGCAGGGCCCGGTCGCCACGCGTGACGCGCTGATGACGTTTGCACGCCAGGCCGAGGCGCACGGCATGGCCTCGCTCTGGGTCAGCGATCATGTCGTCTTCCCCTACACATCCTCCGGCTATCCGGGCGGGCGGTTTCCGCATCCTCCGGAGAAGCCCTATCTCGAGCCCGTGACCCTGCTCGCCGCCGCGGCGATGTGCACGACGAAGGCGCGGCTAGGCGCCTCGGTGTTCGTGCTCGGTCACCGCCATCCCGTGCTGATGGCCAAGATGCTCACCACGATCGACACGCTCTCCAACGGGCGGTTGATCTGCGGGGTCGGCGTAGGCTGGTGGAAGCAAGAGATCGAGATCCTCGGCTCGCCGTTCGATCGGCGCGGCAAGCAGGGGGACGAGATGCTCCGCGTCTTCAAGGAGCTGTGGACGTCGGACAACCCGACGTTCAACGGCGAGTTCTATCGCTTCAGCGACGTCGGCTTCGCGCCCAAGCCCGTGCAGAAGCCGCATCCGCCGATCTGGGTGGGCGGCGACAGCGCCGGCGCGTTTCGCCGGGTCATCGAGCTCGGCGATGGCTGGCATGCGTCGGGCAAGACGCCGGCCGAGATGCGAGATCGCATCGCGCGCCTGCGCGCCGCGGCCGACGCCGCCGGGCGGCCGTGGCAGTCGTTGACGATGTCGCTGCGGCTCGCGCTCAGCGACGATCTGGTCCGGCAGGGCGCGCAGGCGGTCACGGATCTGTTCGGCGAGTACCAGCGGATCGGCCTGGCCCACCTGATGGTCGACTTCCGCCGCGACGATCTCGGGCGCATGCTCGAGCTGCTCGATCTCGTCGCGACCAAGGTGCGCCCGGCGCTATGACGCGGCCGTTCACGGGCAAGGAGTTTCTCGAGAGCCTGCGCGACGGCCGTGAGATCTGGATCTACGGCGCGCGGGTCGACGACGTGACGACGCATCCCGCCTTCCGCAACCCGGCCCGGATGCTGGCGCGGCTCTACGACGCGCTCCACGACCCGGCCAGCCACGCCACCTTGACGTGCCCGACCGACACCGGCTCCGGCGGCTACACGCATCGCTACTTTCGCGCGCCGGCGAGCGTCGACGATCTGGTCGCCGCACGCGACGCGATCGCCGCGTGGTCGCGGCTGAGCTACGGATGGATGGGGCGCTCGCCGGACTACAAGGCCGCGTTCCTGGCCACGCTCGGCGCCAACGCCGACTTCTACGCGCCGTACCAGGACAACGCGCGCCGCTGGTATCGCGCGGCGCAGGAGCGCGTGCTGTTCTTGAACCACGCACTGGTTCAGCCGCCGGTCGATCGCCACCGGCCGCCCGACGAGGTCGCCGACGTGTACGTGCACGTCGAGAAGGAGACCGACGCCGGGCTGATCGTCAGCGGCGCCAAGGTCGTGGCCACCGGCTCGGCGCTGACTCACGCGAACTTCATCGCGCATCCCTCGACCACCCCGATCAAGACGAAGGAGTTCGCCGCGGTGTTCATCGCGTCGATGAACACCCCGGGCGTCAAGCTGATCTGCCGGCCGTCCTACACGATGACGGCCGAGGTGATGGGGAGCCCGTTCGACTATCCGCTGTCGAGCCGGATGGACGAGAACGACGCGATCCTGGTGCTCGATCACGCGCTGGTTCCGTGGGAGAACGTCTTCGTCTACGAGAACGTGCAGAAGTCCAACACGTTCTTCCAGGGCTCGGGCTTCTTCTCCCGCGCCATGTTCCACGGCTGCACGCGTCTGGCCGTGAAGCTCGACTTCATCGCCGGGCTGATGCTCAAGGCGGTCGACCTGGTCGGCTCGACCGAGACGAAGAACGTGCAGGCATCGGTCGGCGAGGTGATCGCCTGGCGCAATCTCTTCTGGGGGCTGACCGACGCGATGGCGCGCAACCCGGTTCCGTGGGCCGGCGCGACCGTGCTGCCGAATCCCGAGACGGCTCAAGCCTACCGAGTGTTCGCGCCGGTCGCCTACCCGCGGATCAAGGAGCTGGTGGAGGGCATCCTGGCCAGCGGCCTCATCTATCTCAACTCGCACGCCGTCGATTTCAAGACCCCGGAGCTGCGCCCGTATCTCGACAAGTATCTGCGCGGCTCGGACGGCACGGACGCCGTCGAGCGGATCAAGGTGATGAAGCTCCTGTGGGATTCGATCGGCACCGAGTTCGGCGGTCGCCACGAGCTCTACGAGCGCAACTACGCGGGCGCGCCCGAGACCGTGCGCTTGATCGCCTGGCAGATGGCGCAGGACAGCGGCCGCGCGGCGCAGTTCAGGGGCTTCGCCGAGCAGTGCCTGGCCGAGTACGATCTGGACGGCTGGGTCGCGCCCGACCTGATCACACCCGACGACATCAATCTCTTCCTCAAGAAGCATCGCTGAAGGAGCCGCCCGATGAGCACCTCGCCCTCGAACGAAGCGCTGCTGGCCGAGCTCGATCGCGTCGTCAAGGAGACGCTCGGCTATTTCGACGGCGCCGGCCGGTCGACCACCGCGAAGGTCGACCGCTGGCAGGCGCGTGACGTCCTGATGCACTTCATCTATTTCCACGACGCGACCGCGTGGGGCATCCAGGCCGCGGCGCTCGGCGGGCCTCCCTGGCAGCTGCCAGCCGACGCCGACACGATCAACGAAGTGTGCCGGCGGCTTCACGCCAACGAGAGCTTCGACGAGCTGCTGACCCAGGTGAAGCAGGCGCACGCGCGGCTCGTTCAGGCGGCGCGCGGCTCCTCCGCGCTCGACAAGCCGTGCTTCCGCCGCACGAACGGCGAGACGATCACGGGGCGGCAGCGGCTCGAGGTGCTGGCGCGGCACTGGGCCGAGCACGTGCGGGAGCTCCAGGCCGCGGCGAAGACCGGCGGATAGACTCGAGAGGATGCTGGGCGCTTTCGTCTCGCTGCTCGTGACGCTCTTGGCGGCTTCTCAGGCCGCCGCCGATCACGGCGGTCCACTGCGCGACGCGCCCATGAGCCCGCTGACCGCCGCGGCGCTGTTCGCAGGGCTGGCGCTGCTCGTGGGCGCGGTGGTCCTCGTGGTGGTCCGCGTGCTGACGCGCGACCGCTAGCCGCTCGTCAGAGCTCGGCGACCTCGACGGCCTGGCCGCCGGCGGCGCTCTTCCACACAGCCTCGGTGAACTCCATGTAGCGCACGCCGTCCTCGAAGGTCGTGCGCGAGACCTTCTCCGTGCCGCGGATCGCGTTGACGAACTCTTCCTCGACGCGCCAGCCGATCCGGCGCTCTGCCGGGATCGGGATCTCGCTCAAGGTCTTGTCGCCGCGCCGCCCGCCCGAGAGCCGCCGCGCGTCGGATTCGACCCGCAAGGTCCCCTCGGTCCCGAAGATCCAGACCTCGCTCGGCGGCGCCAGCGCGGTCACGGTGCTGAAGCGCATGTGCGCGACCGCGCCGCCGCCGAGCGTCGCGAGGATCTCGACGTGGTCGGGCACGCGGACCTCCTGCCAGACGCCGGCCGCGTCCTTGCGCCGCGGCACCGTGATCTTGGTCAGCGCGCTGACCCGGCGCGCCGGGCCGAGCCAGCGCATCAGCGCCTCGTACCAGATGCCCATCGTCATCGCGTTGAGGCCGCTCAGCCCGGCGTCCTGCCGCCAGTGCAGCGGCTCCTCGGCGTCGACGAAGCGCCCCTGGCTGGCCTGGATCGCGACCGAGATCACGTCGCCCACGTAGCCATCCGTCAGGAGCTTCTGGAGCGTCGCATCGACCTCGAGCGTGTTCGGGGCGGGCACGAGCTGCTTGACGAGCCCGGGCGCGCGCCGCGCGGCCTCGAGCATGCTGCGTGCCTCCGCGACGTTCAGCGCCATGCGCGCCTCGCAGAGCACGTGCTTGCCCTCGGCGAGCACCGCGCGCGTGATCTCGCAGTGGGTGTTGGGCCAGGTGCCGATGCACACCGCGTCGATGTCGGGCGCGCGCACGAGCTCGCGCCAGTCGCCGTAGACACGGGCGATCCCGAACTCCTTCGCGATCTGCTCGCCCGATGCCTTCGAACGGTTGGCGACGGCGATCAGCTCGACTCCCGGCTGGGCGGCGAGCTTCGGGATGTGATGCTTCCGAGAATTGGCGCCGGCGCCGACGAACCCTACGCGGATCGCTGTGTCTGTCATGGAGCGGGATGGTAGCACTCCGGCCGCGCGTTCGCCCCTCGGGCGCCAATCGGCCCGTGGCGTGCTAGGATCGAGGCACTATGGCCCATAAGGGAATGCGATTCGGAATCTTCCTGGCGCCGTTTCATCGAGTCGGTGAGAACCCCACCCTGGCCCTCGGTCGCGACATGGAGCTGATCGAGTGGCTGGATTATCTCGGCTACGACGAGGTCTGGATCGGCGAGCACCATTCGGCCGGCTGGGAGCTCATCGCGTCCCCCGAGCTCTTCATCGCCGCGGCCGCCGAGCGCACGCGCCACATCATGCTCGGCTCGGGCGTGACGAGCCTGCCCTATCACCACCCGCTGCTCGTGGCGCAGCGCTTCGTCCAGCTCGACCACATGACGCGCGGCCGCTCGATGCTCGGCTGCGGTCCCGGCGCGCTCGTGTCCGATGCCTACATGCTCGGCATCGAGCCCGTGACCCAGCGTCCGCGCATGGACGAGGCGCTCGACGCGATCATGCAGCTCCTGCGCTGCGAAGAGCCGGTGACGATGAAGACCGACTGGTTCGAGCTGCGCCAGGCGCGGCTGCACCTGGCGCCGTACACCGAGCCGCATTTCCCGATCGCGGTCGCGAGCGTGATGACGCCGGCCGGCGTGATCGCGGCGGGCCGACACGGTCTCGGCGTGCTCTCGCTCGGCGCCGGCCTGCCCGGCGGGCCCGAAGCGCTCGCGAACCAGTGGAAGCTCGCCGAGGAGACCGCCGAGAAGCACGGCAAGCGCATGGACCGGAAGGAATGGCGGCTCGTCGTCAACGTGCACGTGGCCGACGACGACGAGGAAGCGCTCAGACAGGTCAAGCGAGCCGAGCGCCACGAGACCGTCACCTACTTCGAGGAAACGCTCGGCCGCCCGCCGGGCCGCTCGGACGATCCGCTGACCGAGGGCGTGAAGATGGGCACGACACTGGTTGGCTCGGTCGAGACGGTCGTGCAGGGCATCGAGCACCTGCAGCGGCAGAGCGGAGGCGGCTTCGGCGGCTTGCTCTTCCGCGCTCACGAGTGGGCGACGCGCGAGCAGACCCTGCGCTCCTACGAGCTCTTCGCGCGCTACGTCATGCCCCGCTTCCAGGGCTCGCTCGAGACCACCCGCGGCTCGAACGAGTGGGCGCGCGACAACCGCAAGACGATCTTCACGCCGAACGTCGAAGCGATCCGCCGCGCGTTCGTCGACGCCGGACGCGACGTCCCGTCCGAGTTCAAGCAGCGGACCTCGGGCGCGCGCGACGAGTAACCAGTACGCCTCGCGCGCGGCCTTCGGGCGCCGCCTCGCGGCTGGACCGTTCTCGCCAGCCTGACTAGCGAACCCGGTTCTCGATCGGCGGCACCGTTTTCAGATAGTGGGCGATTGCCGTCGCGTCCGCTTCGGTCAGGTCCTTGAAGCCGGCTGACGTGCCGGCGATGACCGTCTTCATCAGCGAGGACGCTTCCTGCCCCGAGGGCTTCACGCCGGTTCGTAGAAACCGCGCGATCTGAGCCTCCGTCCAGCGGCCGATGCCGGTCTCGACGTGCGGCGTGATGTTGGCCGCCACGCTCCCCTGCGGCCCGGGGCCGCCGGCCAAGAACTTCGCGTCGTCGGGCGAGAAGTCGAATCGCCGCGGCGTGTGGCATTCGGTGCAGTGTCCGGCTCCGCCCGCAAGATACGCGCCCCGCGCGGGGCCGTCGCGCGGGGCGACCCGCCCGGGACTGGCAATCGTCAACGTCGGCACCGGGATCCGCAGTGATCGCGGCGGCACCGACGACTTGATCGGCTTGACGCTCCTCAGATAGGCCACCAGCGCCGCCACCTCGTCGTCGGCGATGCTCCCGAGATACTTGTACGGGTGGATCGGAAACAGCTTCGATCCATTCGGCCTCTCCCCCCGCCGGATCGCGCTGGTCACCTGCGCGTCGGTCCACTTGCCGATGCCGGTCTCGGTGTCGGGCGTGATGTTCGGCGCGTAGACGACACCGATCCCGTAGGAGAGCTCGAACTTCGTCCCGCCGGCGTTCAAGCCAATCCCGTCGGGCGGGGTGTGGCAGGCGCAGCCGCCGGCCGTCGCGAACACGTACTTTCCCCGGGCGGTGATGTCGGAGGCTGAGTCGGCGGCCCAGACAACGGAGCCCACCAAAAGGGCGAAGGCCAGGGAGAGCGCGCACGCGGCCGCCGTCAGGGCCGCGGCGCGGCGGCCGATCATCGAGCGGTGACGGTGTGGGCCTGCAGGGCCGGCAGCACCTTGCTGCCGAACCGGTGCAACTGCTCGAGGAACATCTCCTGCGGCATCGCGCCGCGGTTCATGTTGACCAGCACGGTCGCCGCGCCGGCGTGGTCAGCGGCCGCGACGATCCGCTCGATCACCTCGTCGGGCGTGCCCCAGGGCCACTGCTCGGCGTCGCGCTCCACGTCGGCCAGGGTCATGTCGCGGAACCGCTCGCGCGCCCCGGACACCGCGTGCATGTTCTCGGGGCGCACGTAGTCGAACGACGACGAGCTGAGATACCCGGCGTCGCGCTGGAGCGCAGCCTCGGAGACATTGCCGTGACTGAAGAGCGTCTGATTGAAGTAGAGCAGATACGGCGCGGCCTCGCGCACCGCCTGAGCCTTGCTGTCGGCCACGTAGGCCGGCGCCTGGATGATCAGATGATCGGGCGTCAGCTTATGACCGTGCTCGGCCAGGCATTGCGAGTAGTACCGAATGATGTCCTCGCGAATACCGCGAATGGGCACGAGACCCGGCGTGATCGGGATGTTGTGCCGTCCGGCCCACTCGATCGTCTCCTTGCTGCCGGTGACCGGCACCCACACCGGCGGGTGCGGCGTTTGCACCGGCCGCGGCCAGATGGCGACGTCGCGATACGACCAGAAGCGGCCCTCGTACGAGAACACCTCTTCGGTCCACGCGCGGCGAATGATCTCCCAGGCCTCTTCGAACCGCGCCCGCGAATCGGCCAGCGGCACCTTGTAGACGTTGTGCTCGCGCGGGATGCCGCGGGCGAATCCGGAAACGATGCGCCCGTTCGACATGCAGTCGAGCATCGCCAGCTCCTCGGCCAGCCGCAGCGGGTCGTGGAGCGGCAGGAGATTGCCGTACACCAGAAGCTTGAGCCGCCGCGTGCGCTGCGCGGCCGCGGCGGCCAGGAGATTGGGCGAGTTCATGAGCCCGTACGGCGAGGTGTGGTGCTCGTTGAAGCCGACGCCGTCGTACCCGATGCGGTCCATCGCCTCCCACGCCGCGAGGTGCTCGGCGTAGCTGCGCACGGCGACGTCGGGCTTGAAGTGGCGCTTGGGAAGCGGCCACGGGAGCTCCTTGCCCTCCTTGAGATGGTCGAGGTGCTCCGCGTAGGGCAGGAGGTCGAAGACGAAGACCCTCATGGCCGCCAAGTATGCTACAAGCCTCGGCCCTCTGCTCGACCTCGACCTGTTATCATCCAGGGTCAAGGAGCGCTCACCGAAAGGAGCTCGCCATGGCCAGCGACACCGCCTACACCCTCGACCAGTTCCTCGCCGACACGCGCGCGACGATCAAGACGAAGGGCGTCCCGTCAGGGCTCGCCGAGATCCGCGAGCATCTCGAGAAGCTCTTGCGCAATCCGGAGCTCCTGAAAAAGCACCTCGGCGATCCGGTGCCCTACCGCGAGCGCACCACGATCGGCCACGATCCCGAGACCGACGTGCACGTGCTCGTTCACGGGCGCGAAAAAGGCGGCAAGTCCGTCCCCCACGACCACGGCCCGTGCTGGGTGATCTACGGCAACTACAAGAACCCGACGCGCATGCGCCGCTGGCGCCGGATCGACGACGGAAGCCAGGCCGGCCACGCCGAGCTCGAGCTGCAGCTGGACTTCATGAACGAGCCCGGAAAGGCCTCCGTATTCGCGGTCGGCGACATCCACTCGATCGAGTACGGCGACGACACGTTTTTCATCCGCGTCACCGGCGGCGACGTCGAGACGAAGAAGACGCTGCGTTTCGACCTCGAGAAGAAGAGCGTTCAGATCGCCGATCGCGCCCAGGGCCAACGCTAGAACCGAGCCGTGCCCCCGACCTGTCCCGAGGAGAATTGAGAATGTCGTACGACCTGGTGATCAAGAACGGTACGGTGGTCGACGGCTCCGGGCTGCCGCGCTATCGGGCCGACGTGGGCGTGCGCCACGGCCGCATCACCGCGATCGGGCGGATCCGCGAGAGCGCGCGCGAAGTGATGGATGCCGAAGGCCACGTGGTCACGCCGGGCTTCATCGACGGCCACACGCACATGGACGCGCAGGTCTTCTGGGATCCGCTGGGCACGTCTTCGTGCTGGCACGGCATCACCAGCGTCGTGATGGGCAACTGCGGCTTCACGCTCGCCCCGTGCGCCGAGGAGAACAAGCACCTGGTCGTCCGCAACCTCCAGCGCGCCGAGGACATCCCGCCGGCCGCCATGGAGGCCGGGATCAAGTGGCGCTGGACCACGTTCCCGGAGTTCCTCGACACGCTCGAGAGCCTGCCGAAGGGCATCAACTACGGCGGCTACGTCGGCCACTCGGCGATTCGCACGTTCGTGATGGGCGAGCGCGCGTTCGAGAAGCCGGCCGGCGAGGACGATCTCAAGGCGATGGAGCGCCACGTCCGCGACGCGATCCGGGCCGGCGCGATCGGCTTCACGACCTCGCGCTCGCCCGCTCACGAGACGCCGAACGGCCAGCCCGTCGCCAGCCGCCTGGCGACGTGGGACGAGGTGCGCCGGCTCGTCGGCGTGATGGGCGATCTCAACGCGGGCCTGTTCGAGATCGCCGGCGAAGGCGTCGACCGCGCGCCGGGCGACCCGGGACTGCGCGAGTACCACACGCGCCTGCGCGACCTGGCCGTCGAGTCCGGCCGGCCGATCACGTTCGGCGTGTTCAGCCGCCGCGGCGTGCCCGACGTATGGCGCAAGTATCTGGCGCTGCTCGACGAGACGGCTGCCGCCGGCGGCCGCATGTTCGCGCAGGTCCACAGCCGCTCGCTGAGCGCGCTGCTCTCGTTCAAGACGCAGCTGCCGTTCGATCATCTGCCGGTGTGGAAGGAGCTCCGCGCGCTGCCGCTCGGCGAGCAGCGCCGCCGGCTCGTCGACCCCGAGATGCGGCGCAAGCTCATCGAGTTCTCGGGGGCGAGCGACGGCCGGCGTCCGGTCGGGACCGAGGCGAAGGCGGCGGATTACGACTGGCTACTGGTGTTCGATTCCGTCGAGGGGCCACATCGGACGGTTGCCGAAGTTGCCCGCGAGCGCGGTCAGCATCCGGCCGAGACCATGATCGACCTGGCGCTCGCCAAGGACCTCGATATGTTCTTCCTGCAGCCCGTCGCCAACGAGGACCAGGACTATGCGCTCGAGCTGATGCGCCACCCGCGCGCCGTCGTCACGTTCTCGGACTCGGGCGCGCACGTCTCGCAGCTCATGGATTCGTCGCTCCAGACGCACCTGCTCTATCACTGGGTACGCCGCAAGCAGGCGTTCACGCTCGAGCAGGCCGTGCGGATGCTGACGCTCGTGCCCGCCACGCTCTGGGGCTTCGCCGACCGCGGGCTCGTGCGCGAGGGCATGGCGGCCGACCTCGTCGTCTTCGATCCGGACACGATCGCCGCCGAGATGCCCGAAGTCGTCGACGATCTGCCCTCCGGTGCGCGCCGGCTGGTTCAGCGCACGCGCGGGATCGCGGCCACGGTCGTCAACGGCGAGGTCTTGCTCCGCGACGGCAAGCACACGGGCGCCCTGCCCGGCCAGCTGCTGCGCGGCCCGCTCGCACGGAAGGTGTAACCCGAGCGAGCGCGCGGACGCGCGACGCATGCTGATCGCCGACTCGCAGATCCATCTGTGGGCGGCTGACCGGCCGGACCGCCCGTGGCCGCCCGGCGGCGCGCAGCGCGCACAAAAACCCTACCCCGTCGACCGGGACATGGCGCTCGCCGGCATGAAGGAAGCGGGCGTCGACCGCGCCGTGATCGTGCCGCCGTCGTGGGAGGGCGAGCGCAACGATGTCGCGCTCGAGGCCGCGAGGCTCCATCCGGACCGATTCGCGGTGATGGGACGCTTTCCACTCGAACGTCCGGACAACCGGCGGCTGGTCGACGGCTGGCGCCGGCAGCCGGGTATGCTCGGCATGCGCTTCACGTTCAACACCGCCGAGCAGCGGCCGTGGCTGACCGATGGAACCGCCGACTGGCTGTGGCCGGCCGCCGAGCGCGCGGCGATTCCGATCATGATGTCGGTGTCGGGTCAGCTCGCCGCCGTCGACCGCATCGCCGCGCGCCACCCTACGGTCAGGCTCGTCATCGACCACATGGGTTTGCGCGGCGGGACGAAGGGTATCGAGGCGTTCGCGGGGCTTTCGGAGCTGTGCGGGCTGGCGCGTCACGCGAACGTGGCGGTCAAGGCCTCGGCGCTCCCGTGCTACTCGGTCGAGCCCTATCCCTTCGCCGACGTCCACGCGCACATCCGCCGCGTGTACGATTCGTTCGGCCCGCGCCGGATGTTCTGGGGCACGGACTGGACGCGCCTACCCTGCCCGTGGCGCCAGGCGGTGACGCTCTTCACCGAAGAGCTGCCGTGGCTCTCGAGCCACGACAAAGAGTGGATCATGGGCCGAGCCCTCTGCGACTGGCTCGATTGGCCCATGCCCCGGTCGGCCTGAGCCGGCCCGGGCTCTTCGCCGCTCAGGCGCGAGCGGCCTGCTCGGAAGCCGAGAACACCGGATTTTCGGTCCGGTCCACCAGCGACTCCGGGCCCTCTGTCGGCAGCATCTCGGCGTAGTTCTGCGCGCCGTCGATGTCGCCTTCCCACACCTCGCGCGGCAGCTCGTAGAGCACCTCGATCCCGTGGCCGTCGGGATCGGCGATGTAGACGCTGTGGGTCATGCCGTGGTTGACCCGCCTCAGAAAGGGCACGCCCTTGCTCTGAAGGAACGCCAGCTGCTTGAGCCATGACTCGCGGTCGGGCCACGCGATCGCGACGTGGTTCAGGCCGACCTTCCCGGGCATCAGGCTCCACTGATCGGGGGCGCCGTCGACGCTCTGGGGGATTTCGGCCAGCGCGAGGTCGTGGTGGGTCAGGTCGCCCTTGGCGTCGAGACCGCTGTAGAAACGCATCTTCGGACGCTGCCGGCCCGGGATGGGCTTGAGCTGGGCGACGCAGCGAAAGCCGATGATCTCGGTCCAGAACCGATGCGAGACCTCGATGTTTCGCACGTTGAGGACCATGTGGTTGATGCCGCGCGGCGGCAGCGCTTCACGCGGGGTCGCAGGCGTACGTTCGTCGGCCATGATGCCCTCCATGCTCGGGTCGCCGGACATCTCCCGGGGACGCTCCATTGTACGGCACCCGCGCCGGGTTACACCAGGCGCCCGGGAGTGTGGCCGCGCGTGAAGCGGGCTCGGCGAAAGCCTACTGGCCGCGAACCGGCAGGTGCGCCGCCCGGAACAGGCGCCGGTACACGTCCAGCCGCTCCAGGGTCTCCCCATCGAGCAGACCGGTCACCGTCAACCTCTCGGCGACCTGATACTTCTCGAGCGCCATCCGCGTCTGCGGACCGAATGCTCCGTCGATCGGGCCGGGATGATAACCGAGATCGTGAAGCGCACGCTGAACCTCACGCACGAAGGGCAGACGCTGGCTCGACAGATCTGCCGCGGGCGCTCCTTTTCCGTCAGCCGGCCGGACCGTCTCCGGCCGCCGCTGGGGCTCGGGGTGGCCGCCGTTACCAGACACGCTGATCCCCGCCGCCGTCCACATGAATGCCATTGATGCGCCCGCTCCTCTATTGATCGTCGTGGTCGTCATCGCATCCTCGCTCGCGAGTCGGTCGTCAGGTGAAGCTCGACTGACTGGTGAATCGTCACGCGGATTGCCGAGCCATCGCCGGCTCGACGGTGATCTTCGACTCGATCCGGATGTCCGAGCCGAGCTGCGCTGCTTCCCGCTCCACCATCTCGACCGCCGCCTGGCGGAGATCGTCGGAGGGCACGTGCCCGGTCACGTCAACCGTAACCGGTGAACCCGTCCACAACGGCACGTGAGCCGTCGGCGTGATCGCCAGGCTGAAGAGCCTCGGATCGCGCAGGATCGCGTCGGAGATCCGGGCCTGCACGACGATGGCTTCGCCGTCGCGCTTGCGCTTGAGGTCCAGGAGCTTGATCAGCGCTCCCAGAACCACCAGGACCGCGATCACCGACGTCACGACGACGACGGTCGTCACGGCGCCGGACTGAGTCGCGCCGGCCGAAGGAGCGGGCGCCTGGGGGGTGATCCCCTGGGCCCAGCCCGTCTTCCAACCCGCGAGGGAGAGCGCGGTCGTGAAGAGAGCCGCACGTGATGCCGGAGCTGTTTTCATGGCGTCACCTCCCAGACGGCGCTGTGGGTGCTAAGGCCGTGCCAGCGACGCACTCTCGATTCAGTGGGGATTTACGCCCTCGGTGTTTCACCGAAGGGCAATTGAGTGAAAAAACCACGGCAACTTCTACACGAACGCCGTAAGTTCTACATCCCGGGCTCAAGGCGGCATGGCGCAATGGCCACTGCGACCGGCGAGCCCGTGATGCACGCGCGGTGGCCGCGCATTTTCTCGGGCGCGATCATGTAACGCCTACACGATCCTCACCGCCCGCCTGATCAGGCTCGATCCGCTCGAATCCAGAAGCGTAAGAATTGCCAAGCGAGTCGCCAGTGGCACCCTGCTTGCTGATACCGCGCCTTGATCGTCGACCATCTTGGTCATGCTCGAGGGATGGCAGCCGGAAGGTCGCCAGATCTATCCAGATGGGGTAGGGCTCGCCCCGCCCCGGGAGGATGAAGAGAAAATGAGAACGCTTGTCTCCGGACTTTGTGCATTCGTGTTGCTGAGTGGGCTCGTCGCCGGATGCACGGACTCGAATCAGGGCGGCGTGAGCGACAACCCGAACCGGGATCGCGTGCCGCCGTCGGCGTCGCCCCCGACCTCGACCATGCCGGACACCGGCAGGGCGCCCGGTGGGATGCCGGGTGGTAGCTCGAGCCCGAGCAGCACGCCGACGCCGTCGACGCCCAGCCGGTAAATAGCCCGGCCGGTAAGTAGCCCGAACGGAGCCTCGCGGCACCTACCGCGAGGCTCCGTCCTTTCCATGTCGCCGGGGGTATGTCACAATCGCCCCGACGTAGGGAAACGCGGTAGCATTCGGCTCCGCTCGACTCCCTCGCTCGATCTCTCTCGAAGGAGCTCGCACTGGTCAGACTGCGTCGAGCCGCGACCACGGCGAGCATCCTCTGTCTTGTCACCGTCCTGGCCGGCGGCACCGACGGCCGCGTGGTCGTCCCGCTCTGGCTCGACCCCCTCTTCGCCCCGCCGACCGACGCGCGCACCCTCAAAACGACCGACGACGCCGTGCGCGGAATCGCCGCGATCATGAAGAAGAGCTTCGGGCTCACGGTCCCGAGCCGCGTCACCGTGCACGTCTATGGCGGACGGCGCGCGTTCGAGCAGGGGCTGATGCGGGATGCCCGCGTCTCGCCGCTCACCGCGTCGAGGCTCTCCGACTTCGCGATCGGCGTCGGCTCGCGCGGCCAGGTACTGCTGAACGACCAGCCCGCGACCCGCACCGAGCGCGAGTGGCTGCGCCTCATCGCGCACGAGCTCACCCACGTCTCACAGATCGAGCTCGCCGGCGGCGAGGGCCGCGGGGAGCAGTGGCTCGCCGAGGGCATGGCGGAATGGGTCGCCTTCGCGACCCTCGAGCGCCTGGCCGTGGACACGCTCGAACGTCGTCGCCAGCAGACGACCGCCACCCTTCGCAGCCATCCGACCCTGCTCCAGCGGGGGCTCGATCTCGAGGCGCACGGTACGCCGCACGGCTTCACCGCCTGGCACCTGCGCGAAGGCTCGGCGCCGGTCTATCAGCTCGCGTTTCTCGCCACCGACTACCTGATCGAGCATCGGGGGATCGATCGGCTGCGGGGCTATTTCGCGTCGTTCAAGCGGAGCGTCGATCGCCGCGGAAACTTCGAGACCGCCTTCGGCATGACGCTCGCGCAGTTCGAGGCGGACGTGCTGATCCGCCTGAAGACCGCCTCGGCGCTGTAGCGAGCGCCGAGCCGGCTCCGCCTACTTCGAAAACGCCGGGCCGGCCTCGTCCTCGCCGCGAAGCTTCCGGTAGAGCGAGGCCAAGCTGATCCCGAGCACGCGGGCGGCCTTGCGCTTGTCGGACTGCGTGGCGGCCAGCACGTCCATCAGGTGCTGGCGCTCGAATCGCCGGACCGCTCCGCGGAGATCCTGGGGTGTCCCGCCCTGCGCGGTCGCGGGCTCGGCCGCCAGATCGCGCAGCGAGATGAGATCGCTGCCGCCCAGCACGATCGCGCGTTCGAGAACGTTCTCGAGCTCGCGCACGTTGCCCTTCCACGGCCGGCCGATGAGGGACCACAACGCGTCGCGCTCGACCCCCAGGCAGCGCGTGCCGAGCTTGGCGTTGAGCCGGCTCACGAGGTGGTCGACCAGGACCGGAATGTCGCCGCGCCGGTCGCGCAGCGGCGGCACGATCAGGTGGACGACGTTGAGGCGATAGAACAGATCCTCGCGAAAGCGTCCGGCCTCCACCTCGTGCTCGAGATCGCGGTTCGTGCTGGCGATGATGCGCGTGTCGATGGGCAGCGGCTTGGTGCCGCCGACCGGCAGCACGCTCTTGTCCTCGATGACCCGGAGCAGCTTGACCTGGAGCGGCAGCGGCATCTCGCCGATCTCGTCGAGGAACAGCGTGCCCTGGCTGGTCGCGACGAACAGGCCCTGGTTGGCCTGCACCGCCGTGGTGAACGCGCCGCGGACGTGGCCGAACAGCTGGCTCTCGAGCAAGTTCTCCGGGATCGCGCCGCAGTTGACGGCCACGAACGCCGCGTCGTGACGCGTGCCTTCGGCGTGCACGGCGCGCGCGACGAGCTCCTTGCCCACGCCGCTCTCGCCGGTGATCAGCACGTTGCTCGGCGTGCGCGCGGCCAGAAGAATTTGCTCGCGGAGCGCGCGAATCGCGTCGCTCTCGCCGACCAGTGACTGCCCCGTCGTGCGCGGCTGGAGCGCACGCTGGACCAGCCGGTCCTTCCAGAGGGTTTCGCGATACTGCAAAAGCCGCTGGACGCGCTCCTTCAGGAGGTCGACCGAGAACGGTTTCTCGAGATAGTCACTGGCACCCCGTCGGAGCGCGGCGATGGCGGTTTCGAGCGCCGCGTACGCGGTCATCACGATCACCGCGGCGCGGGGATTGAGGATACGGGATCGCTCGAGCACTTCGAGCCCGTCGAGACCCGGCATCACGATGTCGGTGACGATGATGTCGAACTCCTCTTGTTCGACGCGGCTCAGTGCTTCTTCGCCGTTCCCGGCGGTGGCTACGCGGTAGCCCTCGGCTGAAAGTGCCCAGGTAAGGATGTCCTGGATCGCGGGCTCGTCGTCTACGACGAGGATCGACGCGGTCATTCGGGACCACCTTTGATCTACGCTGACGCAGCCCTGATGCTGCGGGACAACCGGTCGCTGGCGGACACGCTCCGCTCGGCGGGAGCCGCCGCGGGTTGCGCCACGGGCGGCTCCGCTCGGGCGCGACTCTACCACAATAGCCCGGCGTCTCGTTCTGGAACAAATTCACGCCCCAATTTTCTCTGGGTCGAGAATCTGGGGGCTCCTCCCTCGCACGCCTGAGAATCGCGCGTTCCGCCTGCCGACACGGCCGTCGAATACCCCTGTTTTGCCGGCTGTTTAGCTCGCACAACTCCGATGGCATCCGGCTTGCGCTCCCGCTGGCCGCTCGTTCAACCGTGCGAGCCGTGCATTTCGCAGAAGGAGCGGACATGAGCAAAGCAAGGATCCGGGTGTTGTTCGTGGTGACAGTGGTTCTCCTACTCGGCGTGTCGCAGAACCTGCCGGCGCAGTTCCGAGGGGCGAGAGACCCCGGGGTGCGCGGCGGTGGGGCCGGAGCCGGTGGGCCGCTGGCCGGCCTGACGCCGGACGAGCGGGAGATGTTCACCGTCGGGTTGGAGGACTTCTCCGAGGAGGAGGGGGTCACAGACGGCGTCGGTCCGCGATTCAACTTCGTGGGCTGCGCGGGTTGCCACGCGCAACCGGCCGTCGGCGGGACGAGCCCCGCTCAGAACCCGCTGCTCAGGGTGACCAGCGACCTGAAGTTCACGGGTAACGTCATGCCGTCCTTCATCACCCCGAACGGCCCGATCCGGGAGGCTCGCTTCCAGTTCAATTCGGATGGTTCCCGTGACGGCGGCGTACACGCGCTCTTCGTGATCACCGGGAATCCGGAGGCCGCAGGCTGCAACATCAAGCAGGAGGACTTCGAGACCCAGGTCCGCAACCGCAATATCATCTTCAGGATTCCCACGCCGGTCTTCGGCGCCGGGCTCATCGAGAACATCAAGGACAGCACGCTTGTGGCGAATCTCAACGCCAACTCGACCACCAAGCGGAACCTCGGCATCACTGGGCGGCTGAACCGGAACGGCAACGACGGGCGCGTCAGCAAATTCGGCTGGAAGGCGCAGAACCCGTCGCTCCTGGTCTTCTCCGGCGAGGCGTACAACGTCGAGATGGGCATCACCAACGAATCGTTCCCGCACGAGCGTGACGAGACGGCGAACTGCCAGTTCGCGACCGTGCCGAACGACGTGACCGCGAGCGTGCGTCAGATTGGCGCCATCGAGAACTTTGCCAACTTCCAGCGCTTCCTGGCAGCGCCCACACCGGTCACGAGCTTCACCGGCGCCTCATCGTTCTCGATCGCGCGGGGCAAACAGCGGTTCGCCGACGTCGGCTGCGCGTTGTGCCATACACCGTCGCTGGCCGTGAACGCCAACACCAGCGTGGCGGCGCTCCGCAATAACGGCCAGCCCGCCAACCTCTACTCCGACCTCGCCCTGCACCAGATGGGCCCCGGCCTGGCCGACGACATCCTGCAGGGCGCCGCGCGCGGTGATGAGTTCAGGACCGCGCCTTTGTGGGGCCTCGGCAAGCGCATCTTCTTCCTGCACGACGGCCGTACGACCGACCTCGAAGTCGCCATTCAGGCGCACCGGAGCGACGGCAATTCGAGATTCGGTCCGTCGGAGGCGAACGGGGTCATCAGCAACTTCAACCGTCTGGACAGTGACGCCCAGCAGGATCTGCTGAACTTCCTGCGCTCGCTGTAGCAGCTTCGGCAGTAGGCCGGCCGGGGCGCCGTTGGGCGCCCTGGCACGTTACGTGAGCGACAGGCCTCGGCGGGTGAGCTCGCCCTCGAGGTCGAGCGCGGTCGTACGCGCCGAGACGCCGCCCGGCACCGTCCAGAAGATCTCGAACTCGAGCCCGTCAGGGTCCTTGGCGTAGAGCGACAGGCTCACGCCGTGGCTCGACTCGCCGACAAGCGAGCCGGCGTCGATGAGCCGCTGACGCGCGCGCGCCAGATCGGTGAGCTCGTCGACCTCCCACGCCGCGTGATACATGCGCGCCACGCGCTCGTCCGGCTGCGGCACGCCTGGTTGTTCAAACAAGCCGAGGTGGTGATCGTCCGCGGTGCCCGGAATTTTCAAGAACGCGGCGTTCGGATAGCGCCGCTGCACCTCGAAGCCGACGACGTCGCAGTAGAACCGCACGCTGCGCTCGACGTTGCCGACCCAGAGCACCAGGTGCTGGAGCCGTTTGAGCCCCGTGGCCGACTTCGTGACGCTCATCGGCGCTCCTCGGGGTACTCGACGCTGACCGTGATCGCGACGCAGGCGATCAGCGTGTCCGAGCTCGGGGAGCGCAGGCCGCCGTTCACGGCGCGCACGGTGACCTCGCCGTGAGGCAGCTCGCGCCGCACGACGTCGAGCTTCACCGAGTCCGGGTCGGGGACGCCGACGGTCACGTCCACCAGCATGCGACCGCCGCGCTCGCGGACTTCCTGGAACAGCGGCAGGCTCGAGTGCCGGATCGCGTCCGAGACCGCTCGACAGGCCGCTTTCGTCGCATCCTTGCCGTGGACGTCGACTCCCATCCCGAACTCCAGCACGGCCGGCTTTGCGCTCACGATGTCGCCTCCTTGAGGCCGATGAGGATCAGTGGTGCGACCAGGCGCTATTCGCTCGTGCCCATCCGGGTCGCGTCGACGAACTGCTCGGTCGCGTCGTCGATGGCGCGGCCCGAGCGGCCCCGCGCCTGCAACACGTAGAGCTGCCGCGGGTTGACCTTGTCCTGCACCGGCGGCGGCAGCTTCATTTCGTAGCGCACGTCACGCTGGTGGTCGGCCAGCAGCAGCTTGGGATCGAACACGCTGTCGAACTTCCACAGGCTCTTGAAGAAGTTCGTCTGGCCGCGCGCCAGGTGGCCGAGCACGATCGTCGCCAGATCGCGCAGCGCGGCCCAGCCCAGGTGCTTCATCGCGAGCACGCGCTGCGTGTTGACCAGCTCCTCGTAGAATTCGGCGAGCGGCAGGCGCGTCGGCAACACCGCGTGCTGGATGTCGTACAGCCGATAGTCGCGCGTCTGAATGCGCCGCGCTTCGGTGCGCCAGGTCTCGGTGCCGGGGTAGGGCGTGTTGACCGAGATGTTCACGATCTCCGGGATCTCCAGGCACCACTGGCGGACCGCGGCGAAGCGCTCGCGATCCCAGTCGGGATCGGCGATCAGATTGATCGCGACCTGGATGCCGAGCGAGCGCGCGAACTCGAGCGCCTCGAACGCGTGGCCGAGCGAGATCCGCTTGCGGTACTTGCGGAGCCCCTCCTCGTCGATCGCCTCGAGGCCGAGGAACATGTACTGCAGGCCCAGGCGCGTCCACATGCGGAACACGTCCTTGTTCCGGAGCAGCACGTCGCCGCGCGTCTCGAGGTAGTACTGTTTGCGGATCCCGCGCCGCGCGATCGCCTCGCCGATCTCGAAGCCGTGCTTGGCCTGCACGAACGCGACGTCGTCGACGATGAAGACGCCCGGCTCGCGGATCGATGCGAGATCCGCCACGGCCCGCTCGGGGCTGACGACGCGGTAGCTCCTGCCGTAGAACGTCCACGCGCTGCAGAACGAACAGTCCCACGGACAGCCGCGCGCGAACTCGATCGAGGCGCACGGGTCGAGCGTGCCGAGGAAGTAGCGGCGCCGCCGCCGAAGGAGATCACGGGCCGGAACCAGCGTGTCGAGATTTTCAACCAGTCGCGCCGGCGGCCCCTCGCCGTCGAGCGACACCACGCCGGGCACCTGAGCGATCGCGCGGCGATCGTGCGCGACGGCCTCGAGCAGCTCGCACACGGAGGCTTCGCCTTCGCCCTTGAGGATGCAGTCGATGGCGCCGCCGGCGTGCTCGAGAAGCTCCTGCGCGGTGAACGACGCGCTGTGGCCGCCGACGAACACGAACGTCTCGGGCCAGCGCGCGCGCGTGAGCTTCGCGAGATCGACGACTTCGGGCACGTTCGCGAGGTAATTGCAGGAGAACGCCACGACGTCCGGCCGGAAGTCGTCGACGAGCCGAACATAGTCGTCGTGGGTGCCCGCCTGCAGATCGAGAAGGCGCACGTCGTGGCCGGCGCGACGAACGGCGGCGGCTACGAGCTCGAGCCCCAGCGGCTCCAGTCGCAAGAAGATCTTCGTGTACATCAGGGGGCCGGGATGAACGGCGAGGAGTCGCATAGCTCGGGCTTTCAGGGTACTCCCATTGTTCCGCTTCGGCCATTCGGAACGCCAGGCTGCCGAACGGTGTGAAGGCTACCCGCGGACGGCGCCGGGGCGTCCGTCCTCGACCACGAACGTGGCGAGGGTGTCGGCCTCGGCGCCGGGCTGGGTGACACTGCGCATCGTGCGAAGCTCGGCGCGGAGCCGCTGTCGCGTCACCTCGACGCGCACGTAGCCGCGACGCGTCCCGTTGCCGAGCCTGATGTGCGGATTGTCGGTCAGCAGCGCATCGACCTCGGATTGTGGGCGCCTGAACTGCGAGGTGACCGAGGTTCCGACGAACTCGGTCGCGACCACCGGCGAGCGCGCGTCGTCGAAATCGGGCTTGAGATCGGCGACCCAGAACGAGTGCACGTCGCCGCCGAGCACGACGGGATTGGATGGCTTGCGCTGGCCGAGGTAGTCGAGCAAGCGTCGGCGCGCCGCCGGATAGCCGTCCCAGCCGTCGGTCCAGAACCGCTGGCCGGGGCCCGGCTTGCGGTCGAGCTGCGCCATCAACGTCTGCTGGCCGATCAGGTTCCAGCGCGCCGCCGTGCGATCGAGCCCTGCGGCGAGCCAACGCTCCTGCGCGTCGCCCAGCATCGTGAGCTTGGGATCGAGCCGCGCCTCACACTCTTCGACGACGTTGGCACCGCCGCGACCCGGCGCGGCGCACGGCTGGTGTGAGCGGTACTGGCGATCGTCGAGCAGATGGAACTGAGCGAGTCGCCCGAACGACACGCGTGTGTGCAGGCGCATGTTCGGCCCGAACGGCACCATCTGACGGCGCAGCGGCATGTGCTCGTAGTAGGCCTGGTAGGCCGCGGCGCGGCGCTCGAGGAACCACGCCGGCGCGTCCAGGTGCTCCGAGCGATCGTTCGCGTAGTCGTTCTGGACCTCGTGGTCGTCCCAGGTCATGAGCCAGGGACACGCGGCGTGCGCGGCCCGCAGATCCGGATCGCTCTTGTAGAGCGCGTGGCGGATCCGATAGTCGTTCAGGGTGTGCGGCTCGGGCGCGCCGTGCTTGCGCACGTGATCCTGGCCCCACGACGATTCGTAGATGTAGTCGCCGAGATGGACGATCAGGTCGAGGTCGTCGCCGAGCATGTGGCGATACGCGGTGAAGTAGCCTTGCTCGTATTGCTGGCAGGAGGCGAACGCGAACCGCAGGCGGTCGCCCTCGGCGTTGCCGGTCGGCGCCGTGCGCGTGCGGCCGACCGCACTCACCTCGCCGCCCGCTCGAAATCGGTACCAGTACCAGCGGCCGGGCTCGAGCCCTTCGACCTCGACGTGCACCGAGTGCGCGAATGCGGGACTCGCGCCGATCACGCCGCGCTGGACGATCCGTGTCATGCGATCGTCCGTCCCCACTTCCCACTCGACCGGCACGACCTCGGGCGGCATCCCGCCCCCCGGCATCAGCGGCGACGGGGCCAGGCGCGTCCACAGCACGACGCCGGTCGGCGAGGGATACCCTGACGCGACGCCGAGCGTGAACGGGGATCCGGACAGGCGCGGCTGGGCGCAGGCTCGGCGAATGAAGACGGGAGCGGCGTGCGCGGCGCCGAGCGCCAGAGCGCCGGCGACGAACTCACGGCGCCCGATGCGGCTGGTCTCGGCGGTCCTCGGATGGCGCATCGCCCTGCGCAGCATAAACGCGGCGGGGCGCGCAGGACAAGAGAAACGGGGGCGTCCGGCTGGACGTCCCCGTTTGTGACGAATCAGCGACGAATCAGCTGCGCTGGTAGACGGTCTTCATCGCGCGATCGCCGCGCGGGCTGTGCATGGTGGTATCGATCGTCAGGACACGGCCGTCGGGCGAGAGCGTCCAGACCGACTGCCGCGACATCGTCTGCTCACCGTGATCGGTCTTCTTCGTCCGCGTGTGGGTCACGACCAGCCGATCACCGTCGAACGTGGAGCGGGTCACGACGTTGCCGCGATAGCCCTGCTGGACCTGATCGCTGCCGTCGGCGACGATCATGTCGGTCATCGAGTGCGACCGGGTGCCCCGCGCGAAGGTCCGGGTGACCTTCAGGGTGTTGCCCTGCTGCGCCACCGTGAGCGTCACCTGGGCCGGCTGCTGAGGCGGCTGCGGCTGCTGTGCCTGGGTGTCCGGCGCCGTCTGGCCCCGATGCTCGTGTTTCGGAAACTGGCTCTGTGAGCGGTCGAGCACCCAGGAGCCGGTGAACTGGGGCTCCGCTTGGGCGGCGGCCACGCCAAGCCCGAGCAGCAATACGGCCATCGTCCCAATCGTCCGTTGCAGGCGTCTCATAGATCCTCCTTGCGAACCTATCTGGCCGTACGACGGCGGCGCGTCCGGCTTTGTTTACGGTGCGCCAGCCGGTATCCTGTGGCGCGCCGCGGGACCCATGACGCGGCGCGAGGCACCACACGGGAGGCGCTTCACCATGGACGACTGGACAGGCGGGCGAGCGGTCGTCGAGCTGCTGAAGACCGAGGGCGTCCGTCACATATTCGGAATCGTCGGCTCGACCTTTCTGGACGTCCTGGACAGGCTCTACGACGATCAGAGCGTCGAGTACATCAACGTGCGCCACGAGCAGGCCGCGGCGTTCATGGCCGACGGCCTGGCGCGCGTCACGGACCGGCCGGGCGTCTGCCTGGTGACGAGCGGGCCCGGGGCGACAAATCTTTTAACCGGCGTCGCGGCGGCCCACGTCGCCCACTCACCGGTCGTGGTCCTCGTCGGCGGCATCGCGCTCGATCACTATCAGAAAGACGCGTTCCAGGAATACGACCTGATCTCGATGTTCAGGCCTGTGACCAAGCAGGCGCTCCTGATCAACAAGGCCGAGCGGATCCCCGAGCTCCTTCGCGGGGCCCTGCGCGCGGCGATGAGTGGCCGGCCCGGACCGGTGTTCGTCGAGATCCCGCGCGACGTCCTGAACAAGAAGATCCCGGCCGCGGCGGCGCTGGCGCCGAGCGGCTACCGCATCACGCACGCGCAGCCGCCACACCCAGAGGCCGTTCGCGAGGCAGCGGAGCGCCTCCGCCGCGCCGAGCGGCCGCTGCTGCTCGTCGGCGGCGGCGCCAGCCGTGCCGGCGCCAACGAGCTGGTCGTTCAGCTGAGTGACGGCTACGGGATCCCGATGATCACGGCGTACGGCCGCAACGACGCGGTCCCCAACGCGCATCCGCTCTACCTCGGCCCGCTCGGTCGCGCCGGCGCTCCGGAAGCCGCCGCTGCGTGCCGCCGCGCGGATCTGATCCTCGCGGTCGGCTCGCGGCTGGCGCAGTTCACGACCCAGTTCGACGACCGCTACATTCGGCCCGGGACCGCGATCGTGCAGATCGACATCGAGGCACGCGACATCGGCCGCTACTATCCGGTGGCGGTCGGCATCCACGCCGACGCCCGCGAAACGTGCCGCGCCCTGCTCGACGAGCTCGCCCGGCGCGGCGGCCCGGCGCGCAACGAGGCGTGGTGCCGCGAAGCCGAGACCCTGCGCGCTGAGCGGCAGGCGCGGCTCGCCGCCGAGGAAGCGCTCGCGGCCAAGCCGATGAAGCCGCAGCGGGTGTATGCCGAGCTTCGTCGCGCGCTGCCGCCGGAGACGATCGTGGCGCTCGATGCCGGCGCCGCGCCGGCCTACGGATACGATCGCCTGCGCTTCGCGCGGCCGCGCACGTTCCTGACCCCGCTCGACCTCGGGGGCTTGGGCTTCGCGTTCCCGGAGGCGCTCGGCGCCAAGCTCGGCCGCCCGGAGGCGCCGGTCGTGGCAATCCACGGCGACGGCGGCTACCTGATGAACGCGCAGGAGCTCGAGACCGCGGTGCGCCACCGCATCGGCGTCGTGACGATCGTGATGAACAACAACTGCTGGGGATCGGAGAAGGCGTATCAGAAGCACTTCTACGGCGAGCGCTACATCGGCTGCGACATCGGCAACCCGCGCTACGATCAGTTCGCGCGGCTCTTCGGCGCCGCCGGCTACTACGTCGAGCATCCCGACCAGGTCGGCGACGCGGTCAAGAAGGCGCTCGCCGAGAACGTCCCGGCGGTCATCGAGATCCCGATCGACCCCGACGAGTTCCCGACCCCGGTGGCCGCGGTCCGCCGCCCCGACTAGCGAACAGGCATGGACTGTCGTGAAATCAGCAGCAGGCAGTCGAGAAGGGTCCAGATGCGAGGCGGCGGCTGAGGCCCGACCGAGGCGTATGCCGCATACGCCGCAGGAAGGGCCGAAGCCGCCAACGAAGCAGATGGGCCCTTATCGGCTGCCTGGCTAGTACCGGCTGATGTGTAGATTCACTCCGTGACTGGAGGTCGGCTGTACCGTCACCTCGCCGGTGCCGCGAAGCACGGACGTCCCGGCCCGCGTGAACGCCTCGGTGAGCGCCGGGAAATCCTCGGCCAGCATCGAGAGCGCGACCAGGCCCTCGGTCCCGCCGACTTCCTCGGCCGGAACCACGAGCACCGCCCCGCGACCGACCGCCAGCATCGCGCGCGGGCCGCCGTTCATCGCCATCTCTTCGAGGCCGAACTGTGAGCGCAGCATCTCGCTCGCGCGCTGAACGTCGGACGCGCCGATCACGAGCCGCTTGAGCCTGAGAGGCGCCGGTGGGTCGGCGTGGGTGGACGCGGCCGGCGTCGCGAGCTCCACGAGCACGCCGCAGCACGCCCGCGGGTGCACGAACGCGATCTGTCCGGCGAGCCCGGGCCGCGGGGACTCGTCGAGCAGCTCGACGCGCATCTCCTTGAGCGACGTCAGCGTCTTGACGATGTCGGCGGTATCGAAGCACAGATGGTGCAGGCCCTCACCGCGTCGGGCCAGGAAGCGCCCGATACCCGACGAAGGCTCCAGCGGCTCGAGCAGCTCGATCTCGCTCTCGCCGCAGCCGAGCAGCGCCGCGCGCACCTGCTGATCGGGCAAGGTCGCCTCTTTGATGAGCGGCAGTCCGAGCGTGTCGCGGTAAAAGCGGTAGGCGTCGTCCAGTCGATGCACGACGATGCCGACGTGGTGGATGCGTCGCATCATGCGTCCTCCCCTCAACGAATGAACGGCGCGACCCTCCGGGAGGACGCGTCGCGGATACGAACCCGATGGTGCGCCAGAAGCGTCGGCGGCAGCCGCCGCAGCGGGAAGTAGTCGAGCGCGAGCGTCTCGTCGCACGTCTGGAGCGCGCCGCCGCGCACAGTGCACTCGAACGACAGGCTCACGTAGTGCCAGACGTTGCCGTCCGGATAACGCACGAGCTGCAGCGCGGGCGCCGAGTACACGCCGATCAGCCGTCGCGCCTTGACGATCAGCCCCGTCTCCTCGCGCACCTCGCGCGCGACCGCCTCGGCGACTGATTCCCCGATCTCGACCGAGCCGCCGGGCAGACCCCACTGGCCGCCGTCGGAGCGCTGCTGGAGCAAGAGTCGACCGCGTCGGTCGAAGATGACGGCGGAGACAGCGGGGCGGACGGCGATGGCGCGGGTGGCGTCACGCTCGAGCGTGATCACGCGATCACCCTACCCGACGCGGTTGCCCTGCGCAACGTTTTGCAGTGCGTCAAAGGACTGAGGATCACGCATTGGCGGCACTGAACAGACGCTGGAAGCGCTCCCAACCCATCGGCGCGACGGACCCGATCGTCGCGTTCTCGTCGACGTGAGCCGGGGTCTTCATGCCGACGAGCGCCGTCACGATGCCGGGCGTCGAGCGAACGAACTGCAGGGCGCGCTGCGCGTCGGTCGAAAGTCCGGGGATGTACTCGGTCATGACCGGCGGCAGGCGCGTCAGCTGCCCCTGGTGGAGCGAGGCCGACGCTACGACGGACACGCCCAGCTGGCGTGCCGCCTCGAGCGCCGGGAAGAGGCGATCCTTCACCTGCTGGGTGGCTCGCGTGAAGGCTTCGGTCATCCCGAGGTTGTACGGCAGCTGGATCACCCTGAAGTGATGGTCGGCGCCGCCGACGTCGCGCGCAGCGGCGACCAGCTCGGCGAGCGAGAGGTGGCCCGCGTCGCTCGGATCGACGCGGTAGCCGGTCCAGGTGGCGGTGCCGTACTGGGCGATGCACCCGGCCGACACCGCTTCCTCCAGCGCCGAGAACGCGGCACGCACGCGGATCATGAACTCCCCGCGGTCGACCTCGGCGAGCTGGGTCTCGGGATTGTGGACGTAGTAGACGTCGAGCGTCTCGAGCCCGAGATTGGCGCGGCTGCGGTCGATCTGATCGCGCAGGTAGCGCGGCGCCATGCAGTGCGCGCCCTTGACGACCTCGCCGGGCTTGATGATTTCCGTCTCGACGTACGTGGACGCGAAGTACGCCCGCGGGTCGCGCGGCACCGCGCCGTCGAAGGGAATGAAGCCGCCCTTGGTGGCCACGACGATCTCGTCGCGCTGCACGACGCCCCGGTCGATCGCGGTGGCGAGCGCGGTTCTGATCGCGCGCTCGCTGCGCTGGTGACGGTAATTCACCGCGGTGTCGAGGACGTTGATCCCGCGCTCCAGGGCTCGTACGACCGCGTCCTGGTAGAGGACGTCGGTCGCGCCGTCCTCCGGGCCGAGATAGGTCCCGAGCCCGAGCGTCGAGGCCGAAGCGCCGCCGGCCACCTCGCGGAAGTGGCCGGCCGCCACGCGCGTGGCGAGCTTTTCGGCGTAGCGCCGCGTGCCCTCAGCCGTCGCGCGCCCGGCCACACGCTTGGGTGCCGCGCTCACCGCGCGACCTGGGGCGCAACGCGGAACGAGAAACCGCCGCTCACGATGTGACCGTCGGTCGAGAGCACCTGCCACTCCACGCGCCAGGCGCCGGGCGCCAGCGCCGGCACGGCCGCGATCAGCCGGTCGGCCGCGCCGTCAGCGGGACGCATCGTGACCAATCGCGCGGCGCCGCGCTCGTCCACCACGCGGATCGTCGAGAGCTTCTTCTCGATGCGATTGTTGAAGCGCAGCGAGATCTGCGCAGGGGCTTCGGTGAGGGTCGCATCCGCCGCCGGCGACGATTCCAGGAGCAGCGAGTGAGCCGGCGCGCGCGCCGCCGTCAGAAGTCCGAGGGCCGCCGTCGCGACGAGCGCGACGACGGTCAGCGCCAGTCGTCGAGCACGAGATCCGTGGGGTCCTCGTAGTCCTCGGCCTTGCCGCGCTGCATCCGCACCATGGTGAAATCGATCTGATATCCGCATTGAACGAGGACGTTGTAGGCCGCCCAGTAGCGAGCATACACGGGGAGGATCACCCGTTGCACGCCGAGCTCCTGGCCGAGCCCCTCGATCAGCCCGACGAACTGCTCGAGGTGCTCGGGCTTCCGCTGCGGAGGATCGATGGCGAGGTACTTGACGTAGAGCGCGCCGACCGGTGCTTCGCTCACGCCGGGCGAGTGGCAGATGGCGAACCCGATGAGGTCGCGGCCGCGCTCGAGCAAGACGGTGTCGCCCAGCGCCAGGCCGTCGACGATCTCGATCTCCTTCGCGAGATCCAGCCCGCGACAGACGGCGTTCGTGATCTTGTGGATCCGCAGGAGCGCCGCCTTCTTCTTGGCTTCTTCGAGCGTCGAGAAGCGCCGCATCGTCAGCGCCGCCTTCGCCACCGCCGCGCCGGCCTTCGCCGCCAGCGGCGACACGCGCGCCGGGCCGCGATCGATCGCGCGGCTCATGATCGCCGTCAGCTGCTTCGGGCGATATCCGAACTTGTGATACAGGTACAGATGCTTGGGGCTCGTCGGATAGGTGACGCAGCCGTGCAGTGTCGCCTTGTTCTCGTCGAAGAAGTCCTGTGCCGCCCGGATCAGCTGCTGCCCGATCGTCTGGTTGTGATAGTGCGTGAGCACCGCCACCGGCCCGAGAATGCCGACGGTGCCCCACGTCACCGCGAGCGCCGCGCCCACGATCTTGGAGCTGTCCTCCTCCGCGACGAAGCAGCCCCACGGCTCCATGAGCCAGCGATGGTGGACGTACTGCGCGCCGCCGAAGGCTTGACGCGGCCGCGTCCCGAGCTGCCGCTCGAGGAAGTCGCCGAAGGTCTGCTCCATGACGTCGCGGACCTTCGACAGATCGCCCTTCCGCACTCGTCGGATCTGAACCTTGGGCAGCCGACCCTGAGGGTCGAGTCCGGCGCGATCGACCGTGGCCCTCACCGGGACAGGCCCGCGAGGTCTTCCAGCAGGGTGATCACTCCCGAATGGTCGAGTCCGCCCCGCCCCTTGACCCGGAGTGCGCTGAAGAGCTCCTGCACCGCCGCCGTCGCCGGCAGCGGCACGCCGAGAGCACGCGCCGATTCCATGATGAGTCCCAGGTCCTTGTAGTGCAGATCGACCTTGAAGCCGGGGTTGTACGTGCCGGCGAGATAGTTCGGCTTCTTCTGGTCCAGGCACTTCGATCCGGCCAGTCCGCCCGCCAGCGCGGTCAAGGTCAGCTCGCGGTCGAGCCCCGCCTTCTTCGCGAGCGTCAGCGCCTCGCCGAGCGCCGTCAGGTTGACGGCGACGATGATCTGGTTCGCGAGCTTCGTGAAGCCGCCGGCGCCGAGCGGGCCCAGGTGGGTGATCGTCTTGCCCATGGCCTGGAAGATCGGCAGGACCTTGTCGAAGAGCGCCTTGTCGCCGCCGACCATGATCGAGAGCACCGCGTCGATCGCGCCGCGCTCACCGCCCGACACGGGCGCGTCGAGCATCTGCACGGACTTCGCGGCGAGCGCCGCGCCGATCTTCTGCGATACGAGCGGCGAGATCGTCGACATGTCGAGCAGCGACATACCGGCGCGTGCGCCCTCGATCACCCCGTCGCGTCCGAGGACGACCTCTTCGACGTCGGGCGAGTTGGGCAGCATCGTGATCAGGACGTCCGACTGCGAGGCGACGTCACGCGGCGAGGTGCCCGCCTTGGCCCCGGCCTTGACGAGGTCGTCCACGGCTCCGCGGCTCCGATTGTGGACGACGAGGGAGTGGCCCGCCTTCAATAGGTTCTTGGCCATCGGGCGTCCCATGATGCCAAGACCAATAAAACCAATCACTTGCGCCATAGGACCCCCTGATCCGTATCGAAGGAAGTGACAACTTTTAGCACACCCGCGCGGAGGGGGTCAAGAGACGGCCGCGGGGCGAGCGAGGGGACGGCGCGCGAGGAGCCTACGCTTTGCTCCCCCAGAGGTCCTTCGCGAGCCAGTCGAGACCCAGCGCTTTCAGCGTTTTCGGCCACGGCTTGCCCGTCTTCCGATCGAAACCGACCTCGGCGTACCAGGTGTCGAGCATCTTCTCCCACTGCTCCCGGATCGCCTGCCCCTTGGCGGGGCCGTCGACCGGGGTCGAGCCGTACCGCGTCGACGGGTACTCCATCGCGCCGGTGTGACCGCAACGGAGCGCGGTCGCGCGGTTGATGGCCGCCGTGCGCTTGCCGAAGCGCAGCGCTTCCTCGACCGTGAAGGTCCAGCCCGTCGCGGCCGAGAGCGCGCGGCAGATGTACTCGAGCCGAACGCGCGAGGTGAAGATGCAGATCCCGAGCGAATCCTCGAAGGCCCGCCGCCCGCGGAGCCCGGCGACGTACTTGGCGACCTGCTCGCCGTCGAATGGATTGATGCGCGCGGGCTGACCGATCTCCGTCGGGTGCACGGGATTACCCGTCTCCATCGTCGCCGTGGACGACGTGGAGGTGTCGAGCATCTCCTCCCAGCGCGCGCGGTGATCGTGCCCGCGCGGGGTGGCGCCCTTCTCGATGTAAATCGCGCAGTCCTTGGCGGGCCCGCCGAGCTTCTCGGCGGCGCGCTTGACGCCCTCGGCCAGGATGTTGCCGAAGCCTTCGCGGCGGCTGACCATCTGCAGCAAACGGGCCGCGCCCTTGATGTCGCCCCACTTGAGCTCGAAGCCGAGCTGCTCGGGGGTGATGTAGCCCTTCTCCTGGCACTCCATGACCCAGCCGCAGAGCCAGCCCCACTCGTTCACGTCGACACACGCCTTGTCGCACTCGGTGTTGAGCCAGGCGACGCCGTCGCGATCGGCCGCGCCGATCGCCCAGCCGCAGCCCGACCAGCCTTCGTACTCGGGCTCGTCGACGAGCTGCCCTTTCTTCTCCCCTTGGCGGATCACCGACATGTGGCAGTGGTGCATGCCGCACGCGTTGCACTGATGGCCGCGGTGGTCGAAGTTCTCGCGCAGCTTCGGCGCCTCCCATGCGCTCATGTCGGCGCCGGCGACGTTCGACGTCAGGTTCGTGGTGTAGTTCTTGATCGGCAGGGCGCCCATCTTCGACAGGTTCACGACGCCCGGCAGCGTGCCGTACTCGTAGAGCGAGCGGGCGGACGGGTCCGTCTGCAGATCGTGCGACATGTCCTCGGCCGCCTGCATCAGCCCGCGCGGATCGACGGCGCGCAGCGCCTTGGTGCCTTTCACGATCGCGACCGCCTTGAGCTTCTTCTTCCCCATCACCGCGCCGCAGCCGTTCTTGGACGCGACGTGGCCGAAGTCGCCCTGAATGGCGGCGAACTTCACGAGGTTCTCGCCCGCCGGGCCGATCGCATAGACCGAAAGCTGATGGCCGACGAGCCCGGTCTCGCGGTTGAGCGCGTACTGGGTCTCCCAGGTATCCAGACCGACCAGCGACTTGGCGTCGCGGAGCTCGATGACGTCGTCGTTGATGTAGAGGTAGACCCAGTTCTTCGACTGGCCCTGGATGATGATCGCGTCGTAGCCGCAATATTTCAGGTTCGTGCCGAAGAAGCCGTTGGCCTGCGTCGAGGTCGGGCCGTTGGTCCCCGGGCCGATCGTGCACACGGTGAGGCCGCCTGTGCCCCACACCGGCAGCCCAGCGAGCGGGCCCGTCCCCAGGCAGAGCCGGTTGTCTGGATGGTCCCACGCGACGTTCTTCTTGCCGTCCTTCGTCGCGGTCTCTCGATAGAGAATCATCGCCCCGAGTCCGACGCCTCCGAGTTGCTCCCGCATCCGCTCCGGACCCCACGGCTCGGCCCAGCACTTGCCGCGTGTGAGGTCGACGCGCAGCAGGTTGCCGGCGAATGCGCCTGGACGCGGCGTCGTCGTGGGTTTTGACTTGAGCTGCTTCGGGGCGCTCGCGGTTGCAGGAGTCATACGGCCACCGGACTTTCCCCGGGCGCCTTCGACGGGCGTCCCAGGATGGTTTCGGGCAGAAGGCTACTGGTCGTTTTCGTCGCAATAAATGCCGGCTTCACGTCGAACGGATTCTTCTTCAGGTGCGCCTTCCACGGGCCGAGCGAGACGCCGGACTGCACGAGGCCCTTCAGCATGCCGACGTCGTTGGTCGTCCAGATGTCGCTCGAGGGACCGAGGATGATCGCGCCCGTCAGCCGATCGCCCCGCCACAGGAGCTTGCGATAGGCCGGCCGGTCGGCCTTCACGCCGCTCGCGTTCTCGGCCTTCGCGTCGTCCCAGGCGCCGAAGGAGGCGACGTCCAGGTGGCAGACCTCGACGATGTTGATGATGAGGCTGCCGCGATAGCGGACGTCCTTGCCGGCCATGTTGGCGCCGACGACCCGGCCATGCTCCTGCGCCGTCGGCTCGATCGCGTGGACCGCGTTGGCCTGCGAGATCAGGTCCCGTCCTTCCGCGACGTCGCCCGCAGCGTAGACGTTCGGCGCGCTCGACCGGAGATGATCGTCGACGACGATGCCTTGATTGATCTTCACGCCCGACGCCTTGAGCCACTCGAGGTTCGTACGGATGCCGGTCGCCATGATGACGACGTCGGCCACGATGTCGCCGCCGGCGGCCATCTTCAGCCGCTGCCGGCCCTTCGCGTCGTCGATCCGCGCGAGCTTGGCGCCCGTGCGCACCGTCACCCCGTGCTTCTCGAGCCAGCTCTGCACGAGCCCCGCGCCCGTGTCGTCGATCATCCGCGGCAGGATGCGCGGCGCGATCTCGACGATCGTGAGCTTGGCGCCCAGTGCCAGGATCGAGTTGAGGATCGTGAACGCAATGAAGCCGGCGCCGACCATGACGACGTGGCTGCCGGGCTTGATCTGCGCCAGCACGCCGCGGCACTGCTCGAGCGTCCAGAACGAATGGACACCCGGGCCGTCGGCGCCGGGAACCGGCGCACGCACTGGGGACGAGCCGGTCGCGATCAGGCAATCGTCGTACTCGATTGCCGTGCCGTCGTCGAGCGTGCAGCGGTTCGCCGCGGTGTCGAGCGCCGTCACGCGCTTGCCGAGCTGCGCGGTGACGCCCCAATCGGCGAGCACGCGCGCGGTCGCGGTGAACACATGCGACTCGGCGATCGAGCGGTCGAGATAGTACGGCAGGACCATCCGCGAATACGGCTTCTCGGCGCTCACCAGCGTGATCGTCGAGCGCTCGCTCTCTTCCTCGCGTATCGTCCGGATCGCGTTCATCCCCGCGGTGCCGCCGCCGATGATCAGGTGCCGGCGCGCCATCAGCGTGCCTCCGCGAGCACCCGCGCGGTCCGCTCGCGGGCGAAATCGCCGAGCCAGTCGGCGGTCTCGACGTCCTCGTAGGTGATGGCCGCGGTCGGGCACGCGTCGGCGCACGCGGGCGCGCCGCCGCAGAGATTGCACTTGAATGCCTTGCGCGTCGCCGGATCGTAGAACATCGTGCCGTAGGGGCAGGCGATCGTGCAGAGCTTGCAGCCCACGCACCGGTCGTCGACCACGTCCTTGGCGCCGACGGCGCTGATCGTGATGGCCCCGACCGGGCACGCCGTCATGCACCACCCCTCGGCACACTGGGTGCACGTGTATGGCGCATACGAGGTGTGTCCCTCGAAGGGCGAGACGCGGATCACCGACTTCGCGGGCTGGTAGTCGCCGGTCTGCATGTACGAACAGGCGAGCTCGCAGCGCAGACAGCCCGTGCACTTCTCCGGATGAATCTTGAGAACCCTCACCGCTTCTTCCTTTCGCCGCGCCGGCGAGCCGTGCCTCGCTCCAATCGGCCGATGAACTCGTCGAGCGGGATCGCGGCCATCGTCATGCCGGCGATGCCGCCCCGAGCGCCGAGCTCGACGGACACGCGCGAGATCGTCGCGTTGTCCGGCGCCTCGATGATGGTGACGAAGTCGTAGGGGCCCAGCACCGCGTACTGGGCGACGACGCGGGCGCCCATCCCCTGCACGTCGGCGTTGACCTTGCGGATCCAGCCCGGCCGCCCGCGGAGGACCTTGCGCCCCGATTCGGACAGCGTGCTCAGCATGACGTACGTTGCCACGATGGCCTCCCTCTGCCGTTCACGCGCGCGTCAGCATATCAGACCGGTGATTCGCGGCTAGATGCTCTGAGAAACATATAGATCGACGAGAAGTCCTTCCGGCCGAACCCGTGCGACGACGCCAGGCGGAGGGCCTGCTGCGCCGCCGGCGCCACGACGACCGGCACCCGCAGCTCGCGCGCGGCGTTGACGGCCAGGCCGAGGTCCTTTGCCATCAAGTCGGTCGTGAAGCCGGGAGCATAGTCGCGGCTCGAGGGCGCCTTGCCCACGAGCCCGGGTACGGGGTGCATGTGCTCCATCACCCACGTGTTTCCTGACGATTTCGAGATGACGTCGGTCAGCACCTTGGGGTCGACGCCAAAACCCTCTGCGATCCTGAACGCCTCGCTCACCGCGACGGCGGCAACCCCGGCGACCAGATTGTTGCAGAGCTTGGCCACTTCGCCCGAGCCGACCGGCCCGACGTGGATGATGTTGGCGCCCATCGTCGCCAGCACCGGGCGCGCCTCTTCGAAGTCGCGCGCGTCGCCCCCGACCATGATCGCCAGCGTGCCGTCGGTCGCGCGCGGGACGCCGCCGGACACGGGCGCGTCGATGAAGCGCGCGCCGCGGCGGTTGAGCGCGTCCGCGACCCGGCGCGAGACGCTCGGATCGATCGTGGACATGTCGATGCAGAGCCGACCGGCGCCCACGCCTTCCAGGATTCCGCCCGCGCCGAGATACGCGGCCTCGACGTGGGACGACGACGGCAGGATCGTGATCACCAGCTCGCTGTCGCGGGCCGCCGCGCCGGATGACGCCGCGCGCGCCGCGCCGAGCTTGACGGCGCCGTCCAGCGCGGCGTCGACCACATCGTAGGCGACCACCGAATGGCCCTTCTTCAGGACGTTGGCGAGCATCGGGTGACCCATGGCGCCGATTCCGATGAACCCGATCTTCATGAAGAGACTCCTTCGTAGCTGTGCGCGCTCGGAGTGCTGTCGAGAGGTCCGCGAACGAGATCGCGCCCGAGCTATGATCGCGGGGTGCACCGAGCGCGTCAAGCCCCTCGGACCGTCGGCGGCCTGGCGCTGATCGCGCTGGCCGCGGTCTCCTGGGGCACCAGCGGCTCGGTGATGACCGTGCTCGCCGAGCGCGCCGCGACCAGTCCCCTGCTGGTCGGGGTCGCCAGGCTCTGGGTCGCCGCGATCGTCCTGTTGCTGGTCGCATCGCTCACGCCGCGTGCGCTCGCGATCGCGCCCGGCGATCGTTGGCGCTGTCTCGCGATGGGCGCGTGCATGGCCGGCTACCAGGCGGCATATTTCACCGCGGTCACGCGCGGCGGCATCGCCATCGTCGCGCTGGTCGCGATCTGCTCGGCGCCGCTCGTGATCGCGGCGCTCGCGCCGTGGCTTCTCGGCGAGCGACTGACCGCGCGCGTGTGCGGAGCGCTCCTGCTCGGCGTGCTCGGCACCGCGCTGCTCGTCGCGTCGCCGTCGGGCGCGTCGGCGACGTCATCGCGATTCCTCAGCGGGGTGCTCCTCGCGTTCCTGGCCGGCCTCGCGTATGCGCTCTACGTGCTGACGGCGAAGGCGACGCTCAGGCGCTCGGCGCCGCTGCCCACGACGGCGTTGACGTTCGTGAGCGGCGCCGTGCTCCTCACGCCGGCGCTCCTGTGGACCTCGGAGCCCGCGAGCCAGCTCGCGCGTGGCTGGCCGTGGCTGCTCTATCTCGGCGCCGTCGCGACGGCCGGCGCCTACGCGATCTACACGGTGGGACTTCGCCGCGTGCCGGCGTCGGTCGCCGGCGTCACGACCTTGCTCGAGCCGTTGACGGCGACCGTTCTTGGCGTGACGCTCTTCGGCGAACGGCTCGGCGCCGCCGGCGTAGTCGGAGCCGTCCTCATGGTCGTGGCGCTCGGCCTCTTGACGGTCGGCGCCGAGCCGCCTAGAGCGGTCGGATCGGTCGCGACACCGCGCGGCTGAAGGTGCAGTTCGGGACGACCGACGAGTGCTTGCCCGGGCCGCCCGCGACGATCACCATCACGTCCTCGGGCGAGGGCACCTGCGGCAGCAGCGCCTCGTCGTCGGTGACCGCGTGCATCCAGCGCGGCCAGTCGTGAATCCCCCACATGCCGCCGAGCTTCAAGGTGCGCAGCGGAAGCCGGGCGTGCTCGAAGACGAAGCGCTGAATGTCGGCCCGGCCCAAGCCGTCATCGGCGATCGTGCGCGCGTGCTCCGGGCCGAGCACGATCAAGAGCTGGCTCTGCGAGAAATACCAGCCGACGTTCGAGCCGAGCGACACCGCGGTGTCGGCGACGGTCGCCAGGATGCCCGCGGCGGTCGTCGAGACGTGGTCGTTCACGTTGTGCGGCGGCTCGCCGCCGAACACGGTCACGACGTTGTCGTCGTGGAGCGGCCTCCACGGCGAGTCCGCGCGCTCCGCGATGCAGTACGAGAATTTCGCGGGGCTGCCTTGCGTCGACATGTCGTGCCGACCAGGCCAGGCGCCGCCGACATTCATCAATATAAGGCGGATCGCGCGCCCGATGGTCGCGTTGGCGCGAAACCCCGGGCCGAAGCAGCCGCTGCCGGAGTGCACGCCGAGCTCAGCCGCGATCGGGCCGTGCACGATCAGGAGCGGCGCGACCGAATGCGTGGTGGCCTGCACGCCGTAGAGGTTGAACGAGGGATCGAGCATCGCCTCGACCGCGGCGACGATCAGCGGAAACGCCGCAGGCTCGCAGCCCGCCATGACCGCGTTCACCGCGAGCTTCTCCAAGGTCGCGACGCGCCAGAGCGGCGGCATGACGCCGAGCGGACGATCGCGGTCCGCGCCACCCAGCATCGCCCGCACCCGGTCTTCCGTCGGCGGCACGATCGGCAGCCCGTCGCACCACTGCCGCTCGCAGAATGCGGCCAGGAGGGCTTCTGGGGAGTCGGTGACGGTGATGAAGCTAGGAGCTGTCGCAGCGGGGGTTGTTGGAGCGGGGGTTGTTGTAGCGGGGATTATTGTAGTGGGGTCCGTGAGGCCGGCTTGAATCGAGGGTGGCCTGACGGAGGAGCTTGCTGGCTCCGCACGCCCGCTTCCTAGCGTGTCGGAGTTCGTAGCCCCGGACAGCAGGCGGGCGATCTGATCGACGGCCTGGCGGGCGCGGCGCGTGACGCCCTCGCTACGCTCGCCCCCTAGCGGGTGCTCGATCGTGACCATCGGCAGCCCGGAGACGCCTAGCGCACGCAGCTCGCTCTGCGCCAGCCCCTGAAACACCGTCGTGCCGATGACCGCGCTCGGCGTTCCTGCCTTCGCCAGCTCGATGGCGTCGTGGAGACTCCACGATGTGCAGGACCCTCAGTCGGCGGAGCCGGCGAAGACGACGTCGCAATCCTTCGCCAGGCCCGCCAGGATCTCCGGCGCGGCCGGCGTCGCGGCGTTCGCCTTGCGGCGCCGGATCACGGTCTTGACGCCGTGCTCGGCGGAGAGGATCGCGCCGATCTCGTCGGCGAGCAGGTCGAAGTTGGCCTTGCGGTTGTCGATGAAGCCGACGGTGAGGCCGGCGAGCGATCCCGGGATCCGCGGAACGTTGACTCCGCCGCTGGACGCGGCGGCGACGGGGCTCAGCACGCGAATCTGGCTCATGATTTTCTCCGTGTCATGCCCGTGGATCGGGCGAGCAGGCGTCCCAGGTTCTCGTGCAGCTCGACGAGAACGGTGCGCTTGATCGCGACGGTCACGTTCTCGACGGGCTCGGGATTGCCTTCTCGATGGATAACGAGCGAGCCCACGAACTTCTCCGCGCGCTCGTCGGTAGCCGCCAATCCTCTCAAGGTGAGAATTTCCCACGTCTCTGGCATGGGGGCTATCTTAACTCAGTGGTCATCGCGCTCGACGTCGGGACCTCGTCCACGCGCGCGGCGTTCTATGACGGCGACGGTCGAAGCATCGCCGGTCGCTCGCATCAGGTGCAGTACACGCCCACCCTCACCCGGGACGGTGGAGTCGAGCTCGACGCCCAGCGCCTGCTGGAGGCCGTCGTCGAGTGCCTGGATGCCATCCATCCGAATCGGCCGCCCGAGGAGACTCGAGCGGTCGGTCTCGCGACATTCTGGCATGGCCTTCTCGGATTCGACGCCGGCGGGCACCCGATCACGCCGATTTACATGTGGGCCGACACGCGGAGCGCGAGCGAGGCCCAGCTGCTACGCTCGGCGCTCGATGACGAGGCGGTCCACGCGCGGACCGGCTGCCATCTTCATTCGTCCTACTGGCCCGCGAAGCTCAGGTGGCTCGCTCGAGAGCGCCCCGCGGACGTAGGCCGCGTCGCACGGTGGGGCTCCTTCGGGGAATTCCTTGAGATCAGCCTGTTCGGCGAGGCGACGACGAGCGTCTCGATGGCCTCGGGGACCGGCCTCATGGATCAGGCGACCGCGCGGTGGGACGCCGAGGCGATGGCCGCGGCCGAGATCGACGAGAGCCACCTCTTTAGCCTGAGCGATCGGACCGCCCCGCGCCGCGGCCTGCGCTCGTCATGGTCGAGCCGCTGGCCCGGCCTTCGAACCGCCGCGTGGTTCCCGGCCGTCGGCGACGGCGCGGCCAGCAACGTGGGCTCCGATTGCGTCGACCCGAGCCGGATTGCCCTCAACATAGGCACCTCCGCAGCCCTCAGGGTCGTCAGGCGCGAGCCGCTGGCCCCGCCGCGCGGACTCTGGAGCTATCGGCTGGACGGCAACCATGCGATGGTGGGAGGAGCCACCTCGGAGGGTGGAAACATTTACGCGTGGTGCCGTCAGGTGCTTCGGCTCGGAAGTCACGAGGAGATCGAGGCCGCGCTCGCGGACCTTCCGCCTGACGATCACGGCCTCACGATGCTTCCTCACCTGGCTGGAGAGAGGTCCCCGGGCTGGCGCGACGATCGGGATGGAACGATCAGCGGAATTCGCCTGGGCACGAGCAGCATCGAGATCGTGCGCGCCGCGCTGGAGGCAGTCGCGCTGCGGCTCGGCGCCGTCTACGAGTTGTTGGCGCCTTGTGCGGCGCGCGACCATATGATCGTCGCGTCGGGCGCCGCGCTCGGCCGCTCGCGCGCGTGGACGCAGATCGTCGCCGACGTCATGGGACACCCCGTGACGTGGGCGGCCGAGTCCGAGGCGACCACTCGGGGCGCCGCGCTGCTGGCTCTGCAGGCAATCGGGGCGCTCCCCGACCTGGTGTCAGCTCGCCAGCCCGTGGGAGAAACGTTCGTGCCCGATCGGGCACGCCACATTCGCTACCGTGAAGCGCTCGAACGCCAGCGCCGGCTGGACGAGAGGGTATGATCTGATCATGGCCTCCGACGCGACTCTGACCGTGTGCCCGGACCCTGCGGCGCTCGCGGAGACCGCCGCCAATCTCATCATCGACACCGCCACCGAAGCCGTCCGCGAGCGTGGGCGCTTCATGCTCTGCCTGGCCGGCGGCGCGACGCCGCGCGCGACCTACGAGCGGCTCGCGATGCCGGCGCTCGCCGAGCGCGTGCGCTGGGATCGGACGTGGGCGTTCTTCGGCGACGAGCGGGTCGTTCCGCCGGATCACCCCGAGTCGAACTATCGGATGGCGCTCGAGACCTTGCTGTCGCGCGTGCCCATCCCGCCGGCGCAGATTCTCCGCATGCGCGGCGAGGACGCCGACGCCGACAGTGCCGCCGCGGCGTACGCCGCCACCCTGGCCGAGACGTTCGGCACGCGCCGCGGCGAGCTGCCGCGCTTCGATCTCGTGCTGCTCGGCCTCGGCGTCGACGGGCACACCGCGTCCTTGTTCCCGGGCTCGCCCGTGCTCCGCGAGGTCTTCCGAACCGTCGCGGGCGTGCACGTCACCGCGGCGCAGATTCCGCAGCGGATCACGCTGACGTTTCCGGTGCTCAACGCGGCCGCGCGGGTCATCTTCCTGATCGCGGGCGGCGAGAAGGCGAAGGTCGTCAAGGCGGTGCTCTCCGACCAGGCCTTGCTGCCGGCCGGTCTCGTGCGACCGACCGACGGGGAGCTGATCTGGCTGGCGGACCGAGCCGCTGCGGCGCTGCATCCGATCGGCGGAGCTCGTTGAATGCCGGCGCTCTCCGACGAGCCGTTCACGCTGGTCATCTTCGGCGCTTCCGGCGATCTGGCGCGCCGCAAGCTCGTGCCCGCGCTCTGGAGCCTCTACGCAGGACGTACGCTGCCGGAGCCGTTCGCGATCATCGGCACCGCACGCAGCGAGGTGTCGGACGACGAGTTTCGCGGACGCATGCGCGAATCCGTGCGCGAGTTCGCGCGCGTCAAGCCGCCCTCGGCCAACGTGTGGGACCGCTTCGCGTCCTCGCTCTCGTACGTGAGCGGCGACCCGGCTGATCCCGCGCTCTACCCTTCGCTCGAGCGGTCGTTGAAGGCCATCGAGAAGGACCGCCCCGGCCCGGCGAACCGCCTCTTCTACCTCGCGACGCCCCCAAGCCTCTACGAGAAGATCGTCGAGAACCTCGGCGCCTCGGGGCTCGCTCGACCCCAGGGAGGCTGGACCCGCATCATCGTCGAGAAGCCCTTCGGGCACGACTACGAGAGCGCGCGCGAGCTGAACCGCGGCCTGGGCCGGGTCTTCAGCGAGGACCAGATCTATCGGATCGATCACTACCTCGGCAAGGAAACCGTCCAAAATCTCCTGGTGCTGCGCTTCGCGAACGGGATCTTCGAGCCGCTGTGGAACCGCAACCACGTCGCCCAGGTACAGATCACCGTCGCCGAGACGATCGGTGTCGAGACGCGCGGGGCGTACTACGAAGAGGCCGGCGCGTTGCGCGACATGGCGCAGAACCACCTGCTCCAGCTCTTGTGCCTGATCGCGCTCGAGCCCCCCGTCACCTTCGACGCGGGCCCGGTGCACGACGAGAAGAACAAGGTGATGCGCGCGATCAGCCCGATCGATCCGCGCAAGGTCGACGAGGTCGTGCTGCGCGGACAGTACGGCCCCGGCTTCGTCAATGGCAGGCCGGTGCCGGGCTACCGCCAGGAGAAAGGCGTCGCCCCGGAGTCGAGAACGGAGACCTACGCCGCGCTGCGGCTCACCGTCGACAACTGGCGCTGGGCCGGTGTGCCGTTCTATCTGCGCACGGGCAAGCGTCTGGCCAAGCGCGTGAGCGAGATCGCGATCAGATTTCGCCGCACCCCGCACATGATCTTCCGCCGCGACCCCGCCGCCGGCGTCGATCCCAACGAGCTCGTGATCCGCATCCAGCCCGACGAGGGCGTGGCGTTGACGGTCGCCGCCAAAGTGCCCGGGCCCGAGCTGAAGCTCCTGCCGGTGGGGCTCGACTTCCGCTACGGCGAGGTTTTTGGCGCTGAGCCCCCCGAGGCCTACGAGCGGCTCCTGCTCGACGCGGTGCACGGCGACTCGACGCTCTACGCGCGGTCGGACTGGGTCGAGCAGGCCTGGTGGCTCCTCGGCCCCGTGCTCGACGCCTGGGCGCACGACGGAGCGGCGGGACCGTATCTCTACGAGGCGGGGACCTGGGGGCCGCCGGAGGCGGAGTCGTTCATCGCTCGCGATACTGGAGCGTGGCGAACTCCGTAGCTTTGCGGACGTTCTCGCTGGATGCCGGGCCGGGGAGGGGCGTGGGGCGCCTCCGCCGACCTGCGAGCCGTCGCACTCTAGGTTTGATCTCGGACTAGTTGTCGGCGCAACGCTGACTACACAGGTCGGCGGAGGCGCCCCACACCCCTCCCCGACCCTGACGTGCGACCGCGACGTGCCCGCTACGCGGTCGTCGCTCACGCCGTCGTTACGGTTTGCCGGTCACGTCGCCCCAGCTCACAGCGTAGCGACCGCGGCGCTACTTCGGCGTAGCTGCCGCGGCGGCGGTCGCTACTTCGTGGCTTGCTGCTGGGCGCGGCTGGCTGTCAGCTCGACGAACGTGTACCACCAGCCGTCGAGCAGCCGAACCTCGAGCGAGCTCTGGGACTTCTCGTAGACCTGAGTCACGCCGTGGTCCCCCGCAGAGGTGGTGCTGACGTGGCGCCAGCCGTTCGCCTCCAGCGTGGTCCGCATCGCGATGCCCAGGCTCTCGACCTCCAGCCGACCGCGATACACGAGCCGCGCGGCCTTGACCGTGGGCGACTCGATGATCGTCGACTTGCTGGGCTGGTACGTGAGCCCCTTCGGCACCGGGATGTCTTCGAACTCGCTGCGAGCCGCCTTCGGCGACGTCGTAGCGCACCCGGCCGTGAGTGCGAGAACAAGAAACGCGGCGAGAGTCGTACGTTGAATGCTCATGCTTGGGAGCCTATCAGGGCGTGCGGAACGTCCCAAAGAAAATCCGGCTTCGACGTGCGTTCTCGCGCTCGCGCAGCGGCGATTCTCGCCGTTGAGGAAACGCGCTCGAAACGTACCAGCGGTGAGTTCTCGTCCAGCCGCGGCGATCAGCCGAGGACGGAGTATCCGCCGTCGACCGGGATGGCCGTCCCGGTCACGAAGTCGGATGCCGCGCTCGCCAGGAAGACCGCCACGCCGGACATGTCGTCTAGAGTTCCCCAGCGGCCGGCCGGCGTCCGCCGCAGGACGTTGTCGTGGAGCTCGGGCACCTGGCTGCGGGCGCCGCGCGTCAGATCGGTGTCGATCCAGCCGGGCAGGACGGCGTTCACCTGGATGTTGTCCTTGGCCCAGGCCGTCGCGAGCGACTTGGTCAGCTGGACCAGCCCTCCCTTGCTCGGGCCGTACGCCGGCGAAAACGAGACGCCGAAGATCGACATCATCGAGCCGATGTTGATGATCTTGCCGCCGCCCGCGGCCTTCATCGGGGCATAGGCCGCGCGCGAGCACAGGAACGCGCTGGTAAGGTTGGTGTCGATCACGTGATGCCAGTCGGCCAGCGTGTAGTCCTGTGGCTGCTTTCGAACGTTCGTGCCGGCGTTGTTCACCAGGATGTCCAGGCGCCCGCAGCGGTCCACGGTCGATTTCACGAGCGCGGCGACCGCCGCCTCGTCGGCGACATCGACCGCGATCGAGAACGGCTGGCCGCCGAGCTTCTCGAGGTCACGAACCGCGGCCTCGGACTTCGTTTGGTTGCGCGCGGCCACGACCACGCGGGCGCCCGCGCGCGCCAGTCCGCGAGCCATACCCAGACCGATACCGCCATTGCCGCCGGTGACGATCGCGACTTTCCCCGTGAGATCGAACATGCGCTCCTCCGGCCCCAGATCTTACCCGAAGTCGTGAGACGGCACGTGGTGGCCGAGAGCGGGAAGCGCCTTCACTCCGATGGCGCGCACGGAGATGACGCCGTCCTGCTGCTGCGCGATCCCGTCGACCAGGAGGTACGGCTCGGACACCAGGGTCAGGCGATGGCGCATGAAGACCGGCGGCCTGACGATCACGTTGGCGATTCCCGTCTCGTCCTCGAGGGACAGGAAGACGAAGCCTTTCGCGGTGCCCGGGCGCTGGCGGACGATGACGCTGCCCGCCACCAGGACGCGCGCGCCGTTCTGCACGCCGGCGAGCTCACGCGCGCTCAGCACGCCGCGGCGCCGGAGCGCCGCACGGCGCAGGGTCATCGGATGGCGGCCGAGCGTCACGCTGGTCCCGGCGTAGTCGGCGGCGAGACGCTCGACGTCGGTCATCTCGCTCAGGGGGCTCGGCTCGCCCGGCGGATCCGCGAACAGCGGCCCGGGGTGCGGCATCGCGGCCGCCCAGAGATTCGTCCGCCGCGTGCCGCCGATCGACGCCAGCGCGCCGATGGCCGCCAGGGTCTCCAGCTCGTCGCGGTCCAGATGGGCCCGGCGCGCGAGATCGTGGATCGAGCCGAACGCCCGCGCCTGCCGCGCCGCCACGATCGCGCGACCCGCTCGCTCGCGTAATCCCTTCACGTACCGCAGCCCCATCCGCATCGTCGGGCGCGCGCCGTCGACGGGCTCGATCGTGCACAGCCACTCCGAGCGCGTCACGTCGATCGGCAGCATGCGCAGCCCGTGGCGCTGCGCGTCCTTCACGATCGTCGCCGGGTGATAGAACCCCATCGGCTGATTGTTGAGGAGCGACGCATAGAACGCCGCGGGATGGTGCACGCGCAGGTACGCGCTCGCGTAGGCGAGCAGCGCGAAGCTACTGGCATGCGACTCCGGAAACCCATACAGCGCGAACGCGGTGATCGCGTGGACGATTTCTTCGGCCGTGGCGCCGTGGATGCCCTGGCGCGCCATGCCCGCGCGCAGCTTCGTCTCGACCTCGGCCATCAGGCGCTCGCTGCGCTTGAAGCCGAACGCGCGCCGGAGCTCCTCGGCCTCGGTCGCCGAGAAGCCGGCCGTCACCATCGCCATCTTCAAGAGCTGCTCCTGGAACAGCGGCACGCCGAGCGTGCGCCGCAAAATCGGCTCGAGGCTCGGATGCGGATACGTCACGGGCTCGCGACCGCGCCGGCGGCGGATATAGGGATGCACCATGTCGCCGACGATGGGCCCGGGGCGGATGATCGCGACCTGCACGACCAGGTCGTAGAACCGCTCCGGCCGCACGCGCGGCAAGGTCGCCATCTGAGCCCGGCTCTCGACCTGGAACACGCCGATCGTGTCGGCTTCCTGCAGGCTCCGGTACACGGCGGGATCGTCCGGCGGCAGCTGCGCCAGATCGACGGAGCCGCCGGTCTCACGCACGAGCGTCAGCGAATCCTGGAGCACCGACATCATGCCGAGTCCGAGCAGATCGACCTTCACGATGCCGAGCCCCGCGCAGTCGTCCTTGTCCCACTGCACGACGACGCGCCCCGGCATCGTCGCCGGCTCGAGCGGCACGACGTCGTCGAGCCGGCCGGCGGCGATCACCATCCCGCCCGAGTGCTGGCCGAGATGGCGCGGGAGATCCTGGATCGCGAGCCATAGCGCGGCAAATCGCCGGATGCGCGGCGAATTCGGATCGCAGCCCGCTTCGGGCAGATGCTTGGTCAGGAGCTCCTCCGGATCCTGATAGCCCCAGTTGGCGACGAGCTTCGCGAGGCGATCGCGCATGTCGCTGGGGAGACCCAGCGCCTGGCCCACTTCGCGCGCCGCGCTGCGGCCCCGATACGTAATCACGTTGGCGGTCATCCCCGCGCCGAGTCTTCCGTAGCGCTGGTAGACGTGCTGGATCACAGCCTCGCGCCGCTCGCCGCTCGGCAAATCGAGATCGATGTCGGGCCACTCGCCGCGGGCCTCGCTGAGAAACCGCTCGAACAAGAGCTCCATGCCGACCGGATCCACCGCGGTGATCCCGAGCGCGTAGCAGACCGCGCTGTTGGCCGCGGAACCGCGTCCCTGCACCAGGATGTCGTGAGTGCGGCAGTGCTCGACGATGTCCCAGACGATCAAGAAATAGCCCGCGAGGTCGAGGCGGCCGATGAGCTCGAGCTCGTGCGCGATCTGGCGCCGGGCGCGCGCGGCCAGCGGACCATCGCCGTAGCGCACGCGGAGGCCGCGCTCACTCAGCTCGCGCAGATAGCCGAGCGGAGTCTGGCCGGGCGGCAGCGGAAACTCCGGGAACCGGTATCCCAGATCTTTCAAGGTGAACGCGAGCCGCAGCGCCAGCTCGCCGGTGTTGTCGAGCGCGTCGGGGATGTCGCGGAACAGCTCGGTCATCGCGGCGGAGCTCTTGAGGCACCGCTCGCCGTTGGCCAAGAGGCGCCGGCCGGCATGATCGAGATCGGTCTTCTCGCGGATGCACGTGAACACGTCGGCGAGCGGACGGCCCGACGGCCGCGCGAACAGCGGCTGATTGGAAGCAGCCAGCGGCACGCGCGCCGAGCGCGCCAGCGCCACCAGCCGCTGCAGAACCTGCTCCTGCTCGCGGTGATAGTGGCGCTGGACTTCGACGAAGCAGCTCGAGCGTCCGAAGAGCGCCACCAGATGGTCGAGCATCCGGCGGGCGCCGTCGTCGTCGCCGGCGGCGAGTCTCGACGCAAGGGGCCCGCGCGCGCCGCCGGTGAGGCACACGAGCCCCGCGGTGTTCGGCTCCAGATCGTCCACCGCCAGCGCGGCGGCGCCCTTGGGAGCGCCGAGCTTCATCCGCGTGATCAGACGGCAGAGGTTCTGATATCCCTCGCGATCTTCCACCAAGAGCGGCAGCCGTGAGCCGTCGGCCAGGGTGATCTCGCTGCCGACGATCGGCTTGATCCCCGCTTTCGCCGCGGCTCGAGCCAGCCGGGCGGCGCCGTAGACCCCGTCGCGATCGACCAGCGCGATGGCAGGCATGTCGAGGCGCGCGGCTTCGGCGGCGAAGGCCTCGGGATGCTCGGCGCCTTCGAGGAAGGAGAACGCCGACTGCGCGTGGAGCTCGATGAACACGGCTCAGTCGTAGAAGCCGTCGAGGTACCAGTGGCCGGTGACACGGTCGCGGGCAAGCCGGCAGAGCGTGCCGTCGCCGAGCACCACGTCCCACTCGTCGCGCGCCCAGGCCTCTCGGTCCCACCACTCGCCTGATGCGCGCCACGGTCCCGCCGAGGCGAGGACGAGCCGCGTGTCCATGCGCGTCGGGCGCTCACCCGCGGTCTCGACTTGCACGCGCCGCGCCGGCCGCATCCGGCGCAGCGCGAGCCGACCGCGCTGGATGAGCGAGCGCGACGGCACGTCGCGCTGCGGCGAGTCGCCGCGCCGACGACGCGCAGGGCCGGGCTCGGCCGGTGGTGAGAACGCGAGCATCGTGAACGCATCGGTGCGGTGCGAGTCGACCCGCACGGGCGATCCCAGGTTGTCGGCGCCGACGAGCGCTGAGAGACGGGCGAGCACGGTGACGAGATCGCGAGGCGCCGGCGCGGGCGGCTGCCAGAGCCCTCCCTGCCCCGCCTGCGTCCGGATCGGATGCGCGCTGATCGTGACGCGAACCACCGCGGCCGGCGGCGGATGCGCCTCGAGATCGAGGACCGCCAGAGTGAGCATCGGCTTGACCTCGCTCATCGGATACGCGAGCGCGACGTCGCGCGCGTGATGGCCGCCAGAGGCGAGGCCCAGGCGGATCTCGAGCGCGTCGGCGACGAGCGCGACCGCCGCGAGCCGCCGACAGAGCCGCTCCAGCACGGTCTCGAGCACGCCGGCCAGAACCCCGAGCGAGTCGATCTCCCACTCGAGCCCTTGCGCCTCTTCCCAGAACGGCGGCGGCGTCCAGGGACGGAACGGATCGCGATCGAGACCGAGGGCCAGCTCGTGAGCGCGAAGCCCTGAAAGCCCGAGCCGCATGGCCACGCCTTCGCGGGGCAGCGCCGCCAGCTCGCCCAGCGTCCTGACGCCCCAGCGGCCGAAGGTCGCGCCGAGCTCGGGACCGAGCTCGAGCGCCGCGATCGGAACCTTCGCCAGCATCGCGCGCTCGCGCCCTGGCGCCACGACCGTCACCGCCGCCGACCCGGTCGCCGCCGCCATCCGCGCCGCAGTGCGGCTCGCCGCGAGCCCGACACGCGGGACGAGCCCGATCGCGCGCACCTGATGCACGAGACGCCGGCCGATCGCCTCGGGATCGCCGATCAGTCGTTCGAGGCCTTCCGTGTCGACGTACGCGAGCCCCGGTCCGCCGTCTTCGATCCGCGGCGAAACCGCCAGCGCGGCCTCGAGGAGCGCGTGCCGTGCCGAGGCCACGTATTCCTCGACCCACGGGCGCGTCAGCAATGAGGGGCAGCGGGTGCGGGCCTCGGTCTCGGTCATGTCCGGACGAACGCCGTGCTCACGGGCGGCGGCGTTCGCGTCGAGCGTCGTCATGATCCGCGAGGCAGAGCCGCTGCCCGGCCCCGCGCCGCGGTCGTCGATTCGCCCTTTGAGAACCGCCAGCGGACGCTCGCGGAGCGCGGGCTCGCACCGCTCGACCGCAGCCGCATCGAAGTGCTCGACCAGCACGCAGGCGAACCGGCTCATGCGCTCCACCAGCGGGCCGGCGGCCGCGCGGTCTCCCCGCGGCGGGCGCGAAGGACTCGCGTGGTCGTTCGCACGCGCGCCAGCCGTGTGGGTGCCGGGCCCGGGCCGGCCCACTCGATCGCCTCTCGCAGGGTCTCCAGCGCCAGCGCCGCGCTCGATCCGGTGAGCCGCCGGCGACCGATGATCAGCAAGGCGACCTCGGTTCGTCGGACCGCGAACTTCAACCGGAAGGCCATGGTCGGCGGCAGGCGCGGCACACGCTCACCTAGGTCCAGCGCGACCAGCCCGAAGCCCGGACAGCGCACGAGCATGTCGGCGGCGCGCAGCGCGAGCTCGCGATTGCCTCCACAACGCACCCACAAGAGGCGCCGCAGATCGATCCCGGCCTGCGCCGCGGACTCTGGATCGAACGTTTCCTCGCTGTCCACCAGCGCCGCCGTCTCGCCTCGCTCGACGACGTCGCCCAGGCACGCCAGCAGATGGCTGGTGCGACCGGACGACAGGCCGCCGACGATCTCGGTGATCTCGCCCGGAATCAGCCTCAAGCTCGGGTCCATGCGAAAAGCTAATCACGTGACGAGTATCAGACAAGACGGAAGATCTAGGGGACCTGCCGGAAAAACGCTACTAGATGCGGGGGGTCGGCCCGCAATGTCGCGATCGGGCTAGAATGCGAGCCCAGGAGGAGCCAATGGAACTCCGCACCGTCAAAGCCGTCGTCACCGGAGGCGCCTCGGGGCTCGGACGCGCCACGGCCGAACGCCTCGTCGCGGCCGGCGCCACCGTCGCGTTGCTCGACCGTCCCGCCTCGCCGGGGGCCGAGACTGCCAAGGCTATGGGTGAGCGCGCGATCTTCACACCCGCCGATGTGACGAGCGCCGACGAGGTCAGCGCGGCCCTCCAGACCGCCGGTGACCGACTCGGCGGCGTCAACGTCCTCGTCAATTGCGCCGGCATCGGCACGGCGATGAAGACCGTTGGCAAGTCCGGCCCGGCGAAGCTCGAAGAATTCACCCGCGTGATCCAGGTGAACCTGATCGGGACGTTCAACTGCATCCGCCTCACCGCGGCGCTCATGGCGAAGAACACGCCCGGCGCCGAAGGCGAGCGCGGGGTCGTCATCAACACGGCCTCGGTGGCCGCGTTCGACGGCCAGATCGGCCAGGCCGCCTACTCGGCTTCGAAGGGCGGCATCGTCGGCATGACCCTGCCGGTCGCGCGCGATCTGGCCGAGCTCGGCATCCGCGTCGTGACGATCGCGCCGGGAATCTTCGACACGCCGCTGCTGGGCACCTTGCCGGAGCCGGTTCGAGCGTCCCTCGCCAAGCAGATTCCGTTCCCGTCGCGTCTGGGTCGACCGGTGGAGTTTGCCGCGCTCGCGCTCCACATCATCGAGAACTCGATGCTGAACGGCGAGACGATTCGCCTCGACGGCGCGATCCGCATGCAGCCCCGGTAGCGCTTCCGAGCTCGTGCCAACGAACGAGCCCGACACGACGCCGGTGCTCGCGCCGCCCGACGCGCCCGCGCCGACACCCGCGCGACGCGCCAGGCTCCGCGCGATCAAGCAGCCCCGGATCGTCTATCGAGGCTGGTCGCATGTGTCAGGGCGCATCCGGGTCGTCGACCGCGGCGCCGACCGCCAGCTGATGGTGCACGGTGAGGTCCTCTCGATCTACCCGCTCGACGGCAACTGGAAGCGCGTGCGCCGTGAGTACTGGTGGAAAGCGCTCGAGTACGTGCAGCTCCCGCCGCGGCCGTCGGCGCTGCTCGTCGGCCTCGGCGGCGGCACGCAGATCCACCTGCTCCACCGGCTGGCGGCGCCGCGGCAGATCACCGTGATCGAGCACGATCCGATGATCGTGCGTGTCGCCAGCGAATGGTTCGGCCTGGATCGCATCGGCAAGCTCGAGATCGTGTGTGCGGAGGCGGAGAGCGCGATCATGGGGCTCGCGCGGTCCGGACGGCAGTTCGACTACGTGATGGAGGACGTCACGTACGCCGACGAGCCCGACGTGGCGCTGCCGAAGCTCCTGGCGATGGCCCCGCTGGTGACGGCGCGCGGCTCGCTCGTGATCAATCGCCACCGCCACGGCGATCCGAAACCGCTGGCGCGCACGTTGCGGCTCTACTTCGCCGAGGTGAAGATCCGCCGCGTGCGGCGCACGGGCGAGAACACGCTGATCTGCTGCTCGCGACCGCTGTTCAATCGCGCCGCAGGCGCTTGAACCGGAGCCGGTGCGGCCGCTCGGCCTCGGCGCCGAGGCGCTTGCGCCGGTCCGCTTCGTAGTCGGCGTAGTTGCCCTCGGACCAGACCACCCGGCCCTCGTCTTCGAACGCCAGGATGTGCGTCGCGATCCGGTCGAGGAACCACCGGTCGTGGCTGATCACCACCGCGCACCCGGCGAAGTCGAGCAGTCCGTCCTCCAGCGCGCGCAGAGTGTCGACGTCCAGGTCGTTGGTGGGCTCGTCGAGCAGCAGGAGGTTGGCGCCGCTCTTGAGCGTCATGGCCAGGTGCAGGCGGTTGCGCTCGCCGCCCGAGAGCTCCGACACGCGCTTCTGCTGGTCGGTGCCGCGAAAGTTGAACGAGGCGACGTAGCTGCGCGACTGCAAGGTGCGCCCGCCGATCGTGATCGTGTCGGCGCCTCCCGAGATCTCTTCCCACACGGTCCGCTTGGCGTCGAGCGCGTCGCGGCTCTGATCGACGTACGCGGGCTTCACCGTGTCCCCCACCCGCAAGGTGCCGGCGTCCGGCTTTTCCTGGCCGACGATCATGCGGAAGAGCGTCGTCTTGCCGGCGCCGTTGGGGCCGATGACGCCGACGATGCCGCCGCGCGGCAGTTTGAACGAGAGGCCCTCCACCAGCACGCGATCGCCGTACGCCTTGCGCACGTCGTTTGCCTCGACCACGAGGTCGCCGAGCCGCGGCCCGGGCGGGATCGCGATCTCGAGCGACGAGGCGCGCTTCTCGAACGACTCGTTGAGCATAGCGTCGTACGCCTGAAGCCGCGCCTTGCTCTTGGCCTGTCGGGCGCGCGGCGCCATCTGCACCCACTCGAGCTCGCGCGCGAGCGTGCGCTGGCGCGAGAGGTCGGCCTTTTCCTCCTGCTCGAGGCGCTGGCGCTTCTGGTCGAGCCAGGACGAGTAGTTGCCCTCCCACGGGATGCCGTGGCCGCGATCGAGCTCGAGGATCCAGCCCGCGACGTTGTCGAGGAAATAGCGGTCGTGCGTGATCGCGACGACCGTCCCGGCATACTCCTTCAGGAACCGCTCGAGCCACGCCACCGACTCGGCGTCCAGATGGTTCGTCGGCTCGTCGAGCAGGAGCATGTCCGGGCGCGAGAGCAAGAGCCGGCAGAGCGCGACGCGCCGGCGCTCGCCGCCGGAGATCTTCGCGACGTCCATGTCGCCGGGGGGCACCCGGAGCGCGTCCATCGCGAGCTCGACGGTGCGGTCGAGGTCCCAGGCATTCGATGCGTCGATCTTGTCCTGGAGCTTGGCTTGCTCGTCGAGGAGCTTTTCCATCTCCTCGTCGCCGAGCGGCTCGCCGAGCTTGGCGCTCACCTCTTCGAATCGCGTGAGCAGCGCGCGGACCTCCGCGACGCCTTCCTCGACGTTGCCGCGGACGTCCTTGGCGGGATCGAGCTCGGGCTCTTGCGGCAGATAGCCGATCCGAAGCCCCGAGGCCGGAAACGCCTCGCCGAGAAAATCGCGGTCGACGCCGGCCATGATCCGCAGGAGCGACGACTTGCCCGCGCCGTTGGCGCCCAGCACGCCGATCTTCGCCCCGTGGAAGAACGAGAGCCAGATGCCGCGCAAGATCTCGCGCTTGGGCGGGACGACCTTGCGGAGATCTTTCATGACGAACGCGTATTCGCCGGCCATCTTTCAGAGTCCCCTGGAAGCGAGGCGACGGTGCTCCGGCATCATGCAGCGATCCTGGACCACGCGCATCCCGGCGCGCGCGAGCTTCTCGGCGGCCGCATCGTTCCTGATGCCGAGCTGGAACCAGACCGTCTTCGGCCGCCAGGGCAGCGCGAGGATCTCGTCGGCGTGGCCGGGCAGATACTCGGGGCGGCGGAAAATCTCGATCACGTCGGCCGGCTCGCTCAGCTCGGCGAGGGTCGCCACGGTGTCACGCTCGTGCAGGCGGCTGCCCGCGAACCGCGGGTTCACCGGCCGGATCGAGTAGCCGCGCGCATGCAGGTATGCCGGGACGTAGTACGCGGGCTCCGACGGGCTCGCCTTGGCGCCGAGCACCGCCACCGCCTTGGATTCACGGAAGATCGTCAGCAAACCCTCGTCGTCGTCGATCAGCAGATCACGCCAGTCGCTCATAGGACACTCACCTTCTCACGGCGCGGCCAGTGCGGCAACGATCTCGGAGCCGAACGTCTCGGCGCGCCAGCGGCGCACGCCGTCGAGCGCGGCCAGTGTCTCCGTATCGCGGGGCGCCGCCAGGGCGACGGTCGTGATCAGCCGGTTGGGCAGGAGCAGCCCGGGCTCGAGCCCGAAGCGCGGCGCGGCCTCCGTGCGCCAGTGACGAAGCGCCTCGATGCGTCGAGCCGCGGCCCCGGGGATGCGGAGACGGGTCGGGCGCTCCAGCATCGGCAACGCGTCGTCCGGAATCGTGCGCGCGCGGTCGATGGCGCTCAAAATCGCCTCACCCCATCGCGCGATCACCTTCGGCGTGCATCCCGGAATCGCGGCGAGCGCCGTCGAATCATCGGGAGGTGTCTGAGCCAGGCGCACGAGCGTCTCCTCCGCCAGGATCTTGAAGGGCGGACGGTCGGTCGTACGCGCGAGCTGCTCGCGAAGCCCGTAGAGCTCGCGCAGCACCGCGAGATGGCGCGCCGGCAGCTCGCGGGCGCCCTTGAGTCGGGCAAACGCGTTGGGGTCCACGACGCGATCGACGGCGGGCTGGGCCGCAAGCGCCGCGCACTCTTCCTCGACCCACGCCAGACGCCCGATCCGCTCGAGCTCCTCCGTGAGCCGCTGTTTGAGCGCGAACAGGTGCAGCACGTCCGACTCGGCATAGCGGCGCTGAGCCTCCGAGAGCGGGCGGCGCGACCAATCGTCGCGTTGGCGCGACGGCGGCAGCTCGACGCCGAGATAGGTCCCGAGCAGCACGTCGAGGCCAAGCGCCTTGGCGCCGAGGAAGCGCGCGGCGATCGAGGTGTCGAAGAGCGCAGCGAACCCGAATCCGCGGCGCTTGAGCTGAACCAGGTCGTTGTCGCCGGCATGCAGGACCGTGACGACGGACGGGCTCCCGAACACCGACGCCAGCGGGCCCAGATCGTCGAGCGCCAACGGGTCGACCAGCCAGACGCCGCCGGCCTGCACCGCTAGCTGGATCAGCGAGAGGCGCTCCGGATAGTGATGCAGACTGTCGCCTTCGGTGTCGAGCGCGACCTCGCCGGGCGCCACGAGGCGCCGGGAGACCTCGGTGAGGTCGGGGACGGTCTCGACCCAGCGGGACTCGAGCGTGGCGATGGGCCGGGTCCCGGTCAGGCCTTCGTCTCGAGAACGGCCTGCTCGAGCCGCTCGTGCCGACGGCGAAGCGCCTCGAGGGCCTCCTCGTGGGTGATCACGTAGAGTCGATTGGCGCGGATCGCCGACAGCACCATCTCGGCGACGACCGCCGGCGGCAGCGTGCGTCCCATCAGCTCGACCGGCTCAGCGGCGCTCGCAGTCTCGTTGCTGAGCTCGGACGGACGATTGCGGTCGCTCGCCCGGATCTGCGTCGCCACGCCCATCGGGCACAGCACCGAGACGCCGATGTGGTAGGGCCGGAGATCTTTCGCGAGCGTCTCGGACAGGCCGACCACCGCGTACTTCGAGGTGTTGTAGACGCCCAGCCCGCGGGTGGCGACCAGGCCGGCCATCGACGCCGTGTTCACGATGTGGCCGGGCTCCTTCGAGGCGATCATGCGCGGCACGAAGGACTCGATGCCGTGGATCACGCCCCAGAGGTTCACGCCCAGCACCCACTGCCAGTCGCGATGCGTGGCCGACTCGAGGCCGCCCCACAAGGCGACGCCCGCGTTGTTGCAGAGCACGTTGACCGCGCCGAAGGCCTTGAACGCAGCCGTCGCCAGCGCCTGGACGGACGCGAGGTCGGTCACGTCGGTCCGAACGCCCAGCGCATCCGAGCCCCGGGCCTTGATCGAATCGACCGTCGCGGCGAGGCCGGCTTCGTCGATGTCGGCGACGACCACCTTGGCGCGCTCGCGGGCGAAGCGCTCGGCCATCGCGCGACCGATCCCGCTGGCCCCGCCGGTCACGACCGCGACACGCCCCTGCAGATCCGTCATCGGATACTCATCGAACCGATCGTTCCCTCTCCCATCGGGCGCCTCAATGCGGAAGCCCATCGATGATCGGCCCGAGCACCGCCGTGAGCTGCTCGGCTCCCGCCGGCACGCGCAGGGCCCCGGCAACGCCCAGCGCCTCGGCCCTCATGAGCGTAGCCGGGCTCATCTCGCGGGTCAACGCGACCACCGCCACGCCTTCGGGCGCTCCGTTGCGGTACAGCCGCTCGACCGCCGCCATGCTCGCGAGCACGACGTCGGCCCGCTCGACCGTGACGATTCCGGGCGCCGCGTCGCTCCGTCCCGACGCGACCCGCGCTCCGGCGAACAGTGACCGTAGAGTTTCGACGAGGCCGTTCCGCGTCGAGGAATCGTCCTCCAGCACCAGGATGACGGGCATCCCGCCGAGTGTACTCCGGCCACCGGGCCGCCGCGGAACAGCGTGATAGGATGCGTGAGCATTCGCGGAGGATGTCGATGACGAAAGAAATCTCGATCGTTCACCACGCCGATCGCCGCACCGACGTGATGATGCCCTACGCGCCCGGCATCGTCGTGCGACGCGGCCAGCTCGTGTTCCTCTCGGGCGTCACCGCTGCCGCCGTCTATCACAGCCATCCCCATCGCGACGAGGAGTTCGATCTGCCGACGACGATGCGCGAGCAGGCCGTGCTGACGATGGAGAATCTCAAGAAGACGCTGGAGGCGGCGGGCTGCACCTTCGCGGATCTCGTGTCGGCGACGCGATTCCTCACCGACGTGGCCGAGCAAGACGATCTGAACCGCGTATGGGCCGCGTATCTCGGCGGCCATTTGCCCACCACGACGACGGTCGAGGTCTCGCGCCTGGCCACGCACGCGCGGTGCAAGCTCGAGATCAGCGCGATCGCCGTGGTCGACGAGGGCAACGGCTGATGCCGGTCGGTTTCGTCGGGCTCGGCACGATGGGTGGCCGCATGGCCAAGCGACTGCTCGCCTCAGGACGCCAGGTCGTCGGCTACAACCGGACGCCGGAGAAAGCGCGCGCGCTCGTCGATGCCGGCCTCGTGCTCGCCAAATCTCCGCGCGCGGCGGCCGAGGCCTCGGACGCGGTCTTCAGCATGGTCACCGACAACACGGCGCTCCGCGCGATCGCGCACGGCCCCGACGGGGTGATCGCCGGCCTCCGCTCCGGCGCTGTCTGGGCCGAGATGAGCACGGTGAGCCCCGCCGTCACGCGCGAGCTGGGCCAGGCGGTCCAGGAGCGCGGCGCCGTCCTGATCGACGCGCCGGTGTCGGGCAGCGCCGTGACGCTCGACGCCGGCCAGCTGTCGTTCATGGTCGGAGGCGATCCGGCGGCGCTCGAGAAGGTCCGCGCCGATTTGCTGGCCATCGGACCGACGATCACCCATGTCGGCGAGCTCGGTCTCGCGGTCACGATGAAGATCGCGACGAATCTCGGGCTCGCCGTCCAGATGCTCGCGTTCAGCGAAGCGGTCGCGCTCGCCGAGAAGGCCGGGATCCTTCGCGAGCGCGCCGTCGAGGTCCTCCTGAAGTCGGTGATCGCCTCACCGATGGTCAAGTACCGCGGCCCGTTCGTGCTCGGCATGCCGGCGGAGGCGCTGTTCAACGTCGACATGATCCAGAAAGACCTGGGGCTGGCGCTGGACATGGGCAAGGCGCTCGGCGTGCCGCTGCCCAGCGTCGCGCTGACCGACGAGCTGATGACGGCCGCGCGTGGGCTCGACCTGGCCGACTACGACTTCGCGGTCGTCTTCGACGTGATCGCGCGCATGAGCGGCTTGCGCCCAAGCGTCAAGAACACGCGCTGATCGCGCAGCGGCGTGATCAACGCGGCGTGAGCGTGGCGCGCCCCGACGCCGTGTCCACGGTCAACGTGAAGGCGTCGAGCACGTCGCGGCCGAGCAATCCATCGACGCCGTCCTGACCACGTAAGGTCGACGGCAGCGCGTGCGCGACCACGACGATCGGTCCGATCCGCGCTCCGGCGACGTCCAGAAGCGGCAAGGTCACGAGTGACGCGGTCGACGTGCCGGTGACGCCGATCACCTGCACCGGTCGCGCCGGCCCTCCCGCGAATCCCGCGCGCTCGATCACCTCGGGCGAGATCACGGTGCGGTCGGCGCCCGTGTCCACGATGAGGGTGAGCGCGACGCCGTTGAGGCGAGCCTCGACGGTGACGGGCGCGCCCGGCGTGACCTTCAGCGCCACCGGCTCGTTCGCCGCGGGCGGAGGAATCGGACGCGCCTGAGGCGCGTTCAAGAGCGTTGCGGAATCGCGGAACGCCGGCGGGATCGAGGCCAGATCCGCGGTGTAGTGCACGGTACCCTCGGCGTCGGTCCATCGATAGAGCTCCGCGGCAGACGCGGCGACGCTGCAGCAGCAGGTGGCCAGGACGAGGAGTACCAGTCCCGCGCGTCGCGTGGCGGCCCTCCCGACCTACCGGACTACTTTCCTCGCTCGGAGCGAGGCGATCGCGTCCGCGGAATACCCGCACTCGGCCAGGACTTCGTCGGTGTGCTCGCCCTGCAGCGGGGCCGGACGGCGAACCCCAGGCTGCATGCGCGAGTATTTCGTCGGCGTCCCGATCACCGGGATCTCGCCGAGCTTGGGATGCAGGACCCGCTCGATCATCCGGCGCGCCGCCGTCTGCGGATCGTTCATCACCTGCTCGACCGTGTTCACCGGCGTCGCCGGGACCCCGCCGTCCTCGAGAAGCTTCAGCAGCGGCTCGCGATCGTACGCGCCGATCGCATCCGCAACCGCCTTCTCGAGCTCGTCCCGGTGGCGCACGCGCCCGAGGTTCGTGGCGAACTTCTCGTCGCGCAGCGCCGGGATGTCGAGCGCCACGACCAGCCGCTGCCAGAACCGGTCGTTGGCGCCGGCGATGAACACCCACTGGCCGTCGCGGCACCGGAAATTGCGATAGGGCGCGAGCGACGGATGAGACGAGCCGAGCGCCTTGGGCACGTTCCCGGTGAGGAGAAATCCCTCCGCGTGGTAATTGAGCAGGGTCACCGCGGTCTCCAGCAGCGAGCCGTCGACCCGCTGTCCCAGGCCGGTCTTCGCCCGATACAGGAGCGCGTTGCAGATACCCAGCGCGGAGAAGATCCCGGTCGTGAGATCGAGGAACGAGACGCCGGCCCGGACCGGCGGCCCGGCAGGCTCGCCGGTGATCGACATGATCCCGCTGAACGCCTGCATGAGCGCCTCGTAGCCGGCGCCGTCCTTTCGCGGTCCAGTTCGGCCGAAGGCCGAGATCGAACAGTAGATCAGCCCCGGATTGATCGCCGACAGCGTGTCGTAGCCGAGCCCGAAGCTCTCCATCGTCCCCGTCCGGAAATTCTCGATGAGGACGTCGGCTCCCTTGACGAGGCTCCGGAGGATCTCGGCGCCCTCCGGCGCCTTCAGGTCGAGCGTGAGATCGCGCTTGTTGCGGTTGATGACGAGGTAGGCGGCCGATTCCCCGTCCTTGTGCGGGGGCCAGGTCCGCGACTCGTCGCCCGAGCCCGTGTCCTCGATCTTGATGACGTCGGCCCCCATGTCGGCCAGCAGCATGCCGCAGAACGGCCCGGCGAGAACGCGTGAGAGATCGAGGATGCGGATGCCGTCGAGCGAGAGGGCCTGAGTGATCATGTGCGCTACTATAACTCTATGTCGCGACTCCGCGAGGCGCTGGCGCAGCGGATCCTCGTCCTCGACGGGGCCATGGGCACTATGATCCAGGCCGCCGGCCTCGGCGCCGAGGACTTCGGCGGCGCGCAGTACGAGGGCTGCAACGAGTACCTCAACCTGACGCGGCCCGACGTCATCCGCAACGTCCACGCCGCCTATCTCGACGCGGGCGCCGATCTGATCTCGACCAACACGTTCGGCTGCGCACCGTACGTGCTCGGCGAGTATGCGCTGGCCGAGCGCGCTCACGAGATCACCCTGGCCGCCGCGCGCCTGGCCCGCGAGGTGGCCGGCGAGCGCTTCGTGGTCGGCGCGATGGGTCCGTCGACGCGCTCCATCAGCGTCACCCGCAACGTCACGTTCGACGAGGTGCGCGATGCCTACGCGCTGCAGGCGGCGGCGCTCATCGCCGGCGGCGTCGACGCGCTGCTGCTCGAGACGGTCCAGGACACGCTGAACGTCAAGGCGGCGGCGCTCGGCGCGCGCGCCGCGATGCGCGAGGCCGGCGTCGCGCTGCCGCTGATGGTCAGCATCACGATCGAGCCGATGGGCACGATGCTGGCCGGCCAGGGCGTCGAGGCGCTCTACGTGGCGCTCGAGCATCTGGACCTGTTCTCGATCGGGCTCAACTGCGCGACCGGGCCGGAGTTCATGACCGACCACCTCCGCTCGCTGGCCGCCATGTCCACGCGCTTCGTCAGCGTGTATCCGAACGCCGGGCTCCCTGACGAGCGCGGACAGTACGCCGAGACGCCGACGAGCCTCGCCTTCAAGATGACTCGCTTCCTCGACGAGGGCTGGGTGAACGTGATCGGCGGCTGCTGCGGCACGACGCCGGCGCACATCCGCGCGCTGAAGGATCTGGCCGGCGGCCGTCCCCCGCGCGTGCCGGCGGCGCGCGAGGTGCAGGCTGTCAGCGGCGTCGAGGTGTTCTATCCGGCTGACGACAACCGCCCGCTCTTCGTGGGCGAGCGCACCAACGTGATCGGCTCGCGCCGCTTCAAGGAGCTGGTCGTCGCCGAGCAGTTCGAGGAGGCCGCCGAGATCGGCCGCGCGCAGGTGAAGAACGGCGCCCAGGTCCTGGACGTCTGCCTGGCCAATCCCGACCGGGACGAGCCCGGCGACATGGATCGCTTCATGACGCAAATCACCCGCAAGGTGAAGGTCCCGCTCATGATCGACTCCACAGACGCCGGCGTGATCGAGGCGGCGCTGCGGCACTGTCAGGGCAAGTCGATCGTGAACTCGATCAACCTCGAGGACGGCGAGGAGCGGTTCGAGCGCGTCGTGCCGCTGCTTCGGACCTACGGCGGCGCGGTCGTCGTCGGCTGCATCGACGAGGACAAGGTGCAGGGCATGGCGGTCACGCGCCAGCGCAAGCTGGGGATCGCCGAGCGCTGCCACGCGCTGCTCACCGGCAAGTACGGGCTCCCATCCCGCGACCTGATCTTCGATGCGCTCGTGTTTCCGGTCGGCACCGGCGACGCCAACTACCTCGGCTCCGCCGTGGAGACGATCGAGGGCATCCGGGCGATCAAGGCGCGGTTTCCGGAGTGCAAGACGATCCTCGGGATCTCGAACGTCTCGTTCGGCCTGCCGCCGGCCGGGCGCGAGGTCCTGAACTCGGTCTTCCTCTACCACTGCACCAAGGCCGGCCTCGACTACGCGATCGTGAACACCGAGCGCCTCGAGCGCTACCCGTCGATCCCCGAGGAGGAGCGGCAGCTCGCCGAGGACCTGATCTACGGGCGGGGCAGCGACCCCGTGGCGGCGTTCGCGGCGTATTTCCGGGACAGGCGGAAGGCGCCGCCGGCGGCGAGCACCCTCTCGCTCGACGAGCGGCTCGCGCGCTACATCGTGGAGGGCAGCCGCGACGGCCTCATCGACGATCTGAACGTGAAGCTGCAAGAGGCAGCGCCGCTCGAGATCGTCAATGGTCCGCTGATGCGGGGCATGGACGAGGTCGGTCGTCTGTTCAACGACAACCAGCTGATCGTCGCCGAGGTGCTCCAGTCGGCCGAGGCGATGAAGACCGCCGTCGCGCACCTCGAGCAGTTCATGGAAAAGGCCGAGGCGGCGACCCGCGGCACGATCGTGCTGGCCACGGTGAAGGGCGACGTCCACGACATCGGCAAGAATCTGGTCGAGATCATCCTCTCGAACAACGGCTACCGTGTGATCAACCTCGGCATCAAGGTGCCGCCCGAGGATCTGATCGCGGCCTATCGCACGCACAAGCCCGACGCGTTCGGGCTCTCCGGGCTTTTGGTGAAGTCCGCGCAACAGATGGTGGTCACGGCGCAGGACCTGCGCGCCGCGGGCATCGAGATCCCGCTCTTCGTGGGCGGCGCCGCCCTCACCAAGCGCTTCACGGCCACGCGCATCGCGGCCGAGTACGGCGGGCTCACGCTCTACGCCAAGGATGCGATGGAGGGGCTCGATCTGGCCAACCAGCTCTTCTCGGCGCCGACGCGCGACGCGCTGGTCGCCCGGCTCAAGCGCGAGCAGGCCGCGCTCGTCGAGAGCGCCGCCACCACGCCGGTCAGCGCGGCGCCGGCCGCCCCGGCGGCGCCGACGCGGCGGCTCGAGCGCGCGGCCGTTCCCACGCCGCCTGACCTCGAGCGGCACGTGCTGCGCGACGTGCCCCTCACCCATATCTATCCGTACCTGAACCTCCAGATGCTCTACGGAAAGCACCTGGGAGTGCGCGGGCTCGTCGAGCGGCTCTTGGCGGCCGGCGATCCCAAGGCGGTCGAAGTCCACGAGATCGTCGAGGCGCTCAAGCGCGAGGCGGTCGGGCGAGGTCTCCTGGCGGCGCACGGCGTGTATCGCTGGTATCGCGCGCGCGCGGCGGGGGACGCGATCATCCTCTTCGATCCATCCGGACGCGAGACCGCCCGGTTCGACTTCCCGCGCCAGCGCGATGGCGAGCGGTTGTGTCTGGCCGACTACGTGCGCGACGACGACGCGGACGACTACGTCGCGCTGTTCGCGGTCACGTGCGGCGTCGGCGTGCGCGAGCTGGCGTCAGGCTTGAAGGAGCGCGGCGAGTACGTGCGGTCCCACGCGCTGCAGGCCCTGGCCATCGAGTGCGCCGAGGCGTTCGCCGAGATGCTGCACTCTCGCATGCGGACCCTCTGGGGCTTTCCGGACCCGCCGGAGCTCGCGATCAGCGAGAAGCTGAAGGCCCACTATCGGGGCATCCGGGTGTCCTTCGGGTATCCGGCGTGTCCCAACCTGGCCGATCAGGCCACGCTGTTCAGGCTGCTCGAGCCGGAGACGTTCAGGCTGACGCTCACCGAGGGCTTCATGATGGATCCGGAAGCCTCGGTATCGGGACTCGTGTTCCATCATCCCGCCGCGAAGTATTTCAAGGCCGACTGAGGAGGGCGCGCTCTCGATCGCTGCGGGCCCGAACCGGAACTTTCCGGCTCGGGCCCGCGCGCGGCGACGAGGTACTGCGAACTAGAAGTCGATCTCGATCCGCACGGTCGGGCGGCCGAGCGACCGCTCGCTATCCTTGACCCGCTTGGGGTTGCCGTCCTTGTCGAGGTAGTAGGCCTCCAGCTCAGTCCACCACGGCTTGTAGTTGCGATAGCGACCCACTTCGTCCATCGCGAACGGCAGCCGGAAGGTGCCCGTGAACTTGAAGACCCCGGGCTGGCCGTCGATCGTCCCGACGCCGTTGGTGATGAACCCGATCGGTGCCTGGCCGCTCATCGACGGCGAGAGGTCGGCGTCGCCCTTGAACGTCCCTGTCATGACTACGAATTCCGGAGCGTCCACTTTGTTGTCGCCCTGCACCACCACAGTGTACGACCCGGCGAGCGTGCCCTTGCCCGTGTCCAGGCTGAGGTCGTCAGCGCCAGTGGCGTTCAGGGTGCACTTCTTGGTCTTCGGCGCGACTATCTTCACCCACGCGGGGCACAGCGGCGTCCCCAGCTTCGCCCAGCCGGAAAGCTGGGCCACCGCGGTGCGCCGACCGCCAGGCACCACGCTGCTGACGAACTTGCCGGCCCCGTCCTTGAGGTACATGTCCTCGGTGACCTCGTAGAGGACCGCATCCGGCTCTTCTGCCAATGCCGGAACCGGACCGTACATCAGCGCGAACAGCAGGAACATCAGCCCCAGGAGGCTCCATGTCACTGCGCTTTTCCAACAGATACTGGTCATTGCTCTCTCTCCTCGTCGCCGTGTTTCGGGTTAAACAGCTACAGCCAACGGGAGATAGTGCAAGGCGGAGACCAACGGTTTTTGACTCGTAAGATACTGATTATATTGATTTCTGGTCGCGATCTTTCCGGAGTTTAGTATCCGTAAGTGATTGATTTATTGTCGTTTTTGGTCCGGAAATCGCTCTTAAAACCGCAAACGTCAACAAGATCAACATGTTACCGATTTTCGCGGAAGCCCTTCGAAGCGCGTAGAAACTTAACGGTGGGACGGAACGGATCGCTGCTAAAGCTCTGGCTCGGGTTCTTCGATGGTCGCCCCGGGCTTTGCCGGAAGCTTGACCGTAAACCTCGAGCCTTTGCCGACTTCGCTCTGCACTTCGATCGAGCCGCCGTGGCTCTCGACGATGCCGAGACTGACCGAGAGCCCCAGGCCCGTACCGCTGACCTCGGGCTTGGTGGTGAAGAAGGGCTCGAAGATGCGATGCAGGTGCTCGGGCGCGATTCCGGTGCCCGTGTCAATGACGTCGACCTGCACGGTGTCGCCGTTGGCCAACGAGCGAATCGTCAGCGAGCCGCCGCGATCCTTCATGACGTAGACCGCGTTGTTGATCAGGTTCAGGAAGACTTGCTTGATGCGCGGCACGTCGATCTCGACCGGCGCCAGGCCCGGGGCGTACTCCTCGTGCAGCGTGATCGATTCCAGCGCGCCCTGGCGCTTCACCATCGACAGCGTCTGCTCGAGGACCGTGTTGAGATCTGTGATCTGTGGGATGAACTCGCGCTGCCGGCTGAAGTGCAAGAGGTCGCGGACGATGTCGCGCGCCCGCCCGGCTTCTTCCTGGATCAGGTCGAGCTCCTCCCGCCACGGCTGGCCGGGCGGCACCTGCTCCGCGAGATAGGACGCGAAGCCGAGCACGCTCGTCAACGGGTTGTTGATCTCGTGGGCGATGTTCGCGGCGAGCTCGCCGATGGCGGCGAGCTTCGTCGACTGGATCAGCTGCGCCTGCGTGCGCTTGAGCTCGGCCACCTGCTGCTTCTCGGCCTCGTAGAGCCGCGAGTTCTCGCTGGCGACCGCCGCCTGCAGCGCGATCGCCTCGGCGAGCCGAAGCTCATCCTTGGTGAAGCGATGGTGGTCCTTGAACCAGGCGAGCGCGAAGCCGCCGATGCTCTCGCCCTTCCAGCGCATGGGCTGGATGAGCACCGACTTGTGCGGGAGCAGCCGGGCGATCGGATGGTCGAAGCGCGTGTCTTCCTGGCTGTTGCTGGAATACACGGGCCCCTCGACGCGGCGCCAGTCGCTCACCCGGGGATCGAGCGATTTGATGCTGGCGCTCTCCAGCGCCCCCAGGATCTCCCTGGGGACGTGATAGCCGACGATCGGCACGAAGCGGCTGCCGTCCTCGCTCTGTAGCCACGCGCCGCCGGTGTCGGCGCCGAGCGCCCGGACCATCGCGCGCGTCGTGCGGCGCAGGATCTCGTTGAGCTCCAGGGTCGCGCTGGCGTCCTGGCTGACCGCGAGCAGCGTTTCGGTGTGACGCAGCCGCTCCTGGGTCTCCTCGTGCAAGAGCTTGACGCCCTCGTACAGGCGCGCGTTCTCCACGGCGATCGCCACCTGATCGGCGACGATCTTCAGGAGCTGCTCCTCGTCGGCCTTCGCGCCGGGGGGCAGCACGTGCCGCGCGATCATCACGCCGAGCGGCCGCCCGCGCACGGTCAGCGGCAGACGCCACTCCACTTCGGTCCAGTCGTCGGCTGCCGGCACGCCGGAGCCTGCCAGCACGCTGCGCGGCTGGACTTCGGTATCCCGCCGCACCGACACCTGCACGCCCGGCGGCTCGCTGAGCTCGACGCTGAGGCTCGTGCTGCCGATCGCCCGGGCCAGGCCGCCGAGGAGCTTCTCGAGCATGCCGGCGACGCCGAGCTCGGCGGTGATGTCCTCCATCGAGCGGTGCAGATCCTCGAGCTGGGAGGCGCGGCGCACGAAGTGCTGGTTCAGCCGCTTGAGCTCCTCGACCTGGTTCAGCAGGCGATAGACGAGCCGCTGATTGAGCTCGCGCAGGTAGACGCCTTCATCGTGGCTCTCGACGCGCTCTCGCTTGCCGCCGAGGAACTCGGCGACCTGACGCGGGAAGGCGTCGACGTCGATGGGCTTCTGGATGTAGCCGTCGCAACCCGCCACGAGCGTGCGCTGGCGGTCGCCCTGCATCGCGTAGGCGGTCACCGCGATGACCGGCGTCGAGGCCAGGTTCGGGAACGACTTGAGGATCGCCACGATCTCGTAGCCGTCGACCCCGGGCAGGTTGATGTCGAGCAGGATCAGCGCCGGCTCCTCGCGGATGGCCGCCTCGATGCCGGACAGGCCGTCCTCGGCGTCGACGATGTGATAGCCGGCCGCCTCGAGCACCGCCCGGACGAGCATCCGGTTCTCGCGGTTGTCCTCGATGTAGAGGATCTTCACCTTCTGGTCGGCTGGACGTGCCGGCATTCGGCGCCTCGTCTCCTCAGATCAATGGCAAAGTGAAATGGAACGTCGAGCCTTGGTTCTCACGGCTCTCCGCCCAGATGCGGCCGCCGTGGAGCTCGACGAACTTCTTGCTGATCGCCAGCCCGAGGCCCGTGCCCCCGGCGCTGCGCGCGACCGGATTATCGAGCTGCTGGAACGGCTCGAACAGCCGCGCCAGGTCGTCCTCGCGGATCCCGATGCCGGTGTCAGCCACGCTGAGCCGCACCGCGTCCGGCTCGGCCACGACGCTGACCAGCACGCGGCCCTGCGCGGTGAACTTGATCGCGTTCGAGAGCAGGTTGAGCAAGATCTGCTTCACCTTCGTGCGGTCTGCCGACAGCGGCGGGAGCTCGAGCGGTACGTTCTTCTCGATCTTGAGCTGCTTGCCGCGGCCCAGCGGCATCGAGGACTCGATGCACTCGTCGACCAGCTCGTGCAGGTCGACCTCCTCCGAGAGCATCTCGAGCTTGCCGGCCTCGATGCGAGAGAAGTCGAGGATGCCGTTGATGAGCTGCAAGAGGTGCGCGCCACTGTTGTGCACCGAGCGGATATAAGTCTCCTGGCGCTCGGTCAGCTCGCCGTCGAGCCGATTCAGCAGCACCTTCGAGAAGCCGATGATCGAGTTGAGCGGCGTCCGGAGCTCGTGCGACATGCTGGCCAGGAACTGCGACTTGAGCCGGCTCGCCTGCATGAGCTGCGCGTTCGAGTTCGAGAGCTCTTCGTAGAGCCGCGCGTTCTCGAGCGAGATCGCGACCTGGTTGGCGAGGACCGCCAGCACTTCCAGCTCCTGGTCGTCGAAGATATCGCCGGAGAGCTTCTCGCCGACCAGCAGGATGCCGGTCAGCTTGCCCTCGATCTTCAACGGCACGATCAGCGAGGCGTTGATCGAATCCAGCTCGTTCTCGGCCGTCTCGAAATACACCGCGATCTCGGGGTTGAGCTTCGCCTCTTCCTTGACCAGCACGCGGCCCTTCTGGTTCAGCCACTGGACGATCGGGCTGTCGACGCGGATCGAGGCGACCCCGGCGCCGTCGCCGACCGTGGTGTCCTCGCGGTAGACGACGAAACCGCTGCGCTGCGGGTCGAAGATCATGAGCACGCAGTGGGTCAGCGGCACGCCGCGCACGAGACCGTGCACGAGCGTCTCCATCAGCCGCCCGAAGTCGAGGATCGAGCCCATCCGCTTGCTCAGATCCAGGAGGGTCTCGTAGCAGCCGCGTCGGCGGCTGAACACCATGCGCTCGATCCGCTCCTCGAGCCGTTGGCCGATCGGGCTCACCAGCATGGTCAGCACGAAGCCCAGCGGGAGGATGACCCAGAGCGGGTTCACCTGGTCCCAGTCGGCGTACGACTCCGCCGTGGCCAAGGCCGCGGTGAGCACGCCCCAGAGCAGGAGGTAGATGGCGCCCTTCTTCACCAGCACGTTCACGTCGAAGAGCCGGTAGCGGACGATCGACGTGCCGAGCATCAGCGCGAAGATCATGTTCGCGGGGATGCCCATCGGGTACACGAGGTCGGCCGCCGGCACGAAACGCGCGAGGATGAACCGGGCGAAGTCGATGACGCCGCCGACCAGGCTCACACCCGTCCCGAGCAGGATGAGGGTCGCGCGGTTGCGCCGGAAGCTCGAGTCGAGGTCCTTGTAGACGCGGATCAGGTGCACGAGCCCGTAGATCAGGAAGAAGTTGAAGTAGACGAAGAACGGGGTGTAGAGCGGGCCGGTCGCGGGCGCCCATCCCCAGTAGGTCGTCTTCACGCCGCTCATGAACAGCGGCGAGCCGCTCAGGTTGATGATGTTGAAGACGATCGAGAGCGTGTAGGCGGCGCCGAGCGACACGCGATGGCGCGTCGTGCTCTCGAGGAAGATCAGGACGAAGTGATAGTAGAACGCCGGGAGCGCGATCACGCCCGTGTGGATCACGATCTCCCAGAAGAACGCCGTGGGCTCGTCGGGCGCGCGGCGGAGCATGAACACGCCCCAGTTCCAGACGGCCATGCCGCCGACGAAGTAGACGAACAGCCGGTTCAGCCGGCTCCCGGAGTTGCGCAGGAGCGTGATCCCCGCCAGGGAGACGTTGAGGATCAGCGCGAGCAGCGGGAGGAAGTTATGAAGCGTCACGCGCGTCCCCCTCGGGACCGTCGAGAGGGAGATACACCCGGTCCTTCTTGCGCCGATGCTCGATCTCGTGCTCCAGGATGCCGAAGACGAGCATGTCCCAGCACTGACCGTCCTGGTATCCGGCTTTGCGGAGGATGCCCTCCTGCCGGAAGCCGTTGCGCCGCAGCGAGTTGGCGCTCAGCCGGTTGTATTCGTACACCTTGGCCTCGATACGCCGAAGCCCCAGCACGTCGACCCCATAGTACGAGATCAGCTTGCCGGCCTCCACCCCAAAACCTCGGCGGATTGCCTTCATGTCGGTCAGCATCACCTCGAGAAACGCGTAGCCCTCGAGCAGGTGGATGTTGAACAGGCGCGCGAGCCCGAGCGGTGCCGCCCACTCCGGCGATGCCTCGATCACGAGCACGATCTGGGTCGAATCCATCAGGCACGCCTCGTAGAACGAGGGGTCCTTGTCGTAGACGTGCTTGTAGGTGTTCAGGAACTCGCTGCCGACCATCCGCTCGAGGAAGGGATCCTCCGCCCACTCCGAGAGGTAGTCCAGATCCTCGGGGCGCAAGGTGCGCAGATAGACGCGCGTGCCGCGCGACACCACGCCCGTACGACGCGCACGTCGCCCCTCGGCTCTGCGCGACGCGGGCGGCATCTCTTCCACGGCGATCATTTCCCCTGTTGGCTCCGCGGCCTCAATCGAAGTCGATCTCGACGCGCACGGTCGGATCCCCGAGCGCGCGCTCGTTGGGCAGCACAGGCACCAGGCGCCCTCGAGCGTTCTCGTAGACGGCGACGCGATGGACGGTGAACGGCAAGCGGAACGTGCCGGTGAAGGTGGCGGACAGCGGCAGCGGGAATCCCGGCACGACCGACGTCGGCGTGAACGTGCTGCCGGGCAGGATGTCGATCGTGCGTTGCTCGGGGTCCGTGACCTGGATCTTCCCCCTGAACGTGCCGTTCATGACGACGAGCTCTTGTGCGTCGGTCAGGTTCGTCGCGTCGCTATTGACGACGACCCAGAAGTTGCCGGTGATCTCGCCCCCGAAGGTCGTCAGGCTGAGCTCGCTGTTGCCGAGCGCCACGACCCGGCAGCGGGGATCGATCCTGACCTTGATGCCGGCGGTCGCGTAGACGGCCTTCGCGTGGGCCTGCAGCCCCTCCGGGCACAACGCCGAGCCCCGCCGGGCCGAGCCCTCGAGCGCGGAGGTGGCGAGCCGGAGCCCGGAGTCGAACACGGCATGCTCCGTCAGCTCGTAGAGCACGGCGTCCGGCTGTTCGCCGCCGCGGCCATGCGTGGCCTCGCTCGTCGAGAGCATCGGTCCCAGCAGGGTCAAGCCCATCGCCAGTACTGCCGAGCTCGCGCGCGTCCTCATCGCCCGACACCCCTTCGTCACGTGATCCGGGACTCGCCCCGGTGCTCCACCAGTCGTCCTCTTCATGCGCCTCACTTGACGCGGCACCACGCGAGGCGACTCAGACCCGACAGAAAGGTCTGGCGGGCCTCGACGACCTCGAAGCCGGCGCGGCCGAGAGTCTCATGAAACTCGGCCGCGCTGAGGTATCGATGTTCGCTCTCCCGGAACAACTCGAACGTCATCGTCGGCAAGAGCCAGCGGAGCGCGCGAACCGCCGCCCCGAGCCCCTCGGACGCGCGCACCTCATGGAAGGTCTTGAGGCCGGCCGGCCGCTCGTAGGTCAAGAAGATCGCGTGGCCTCCGGGCTTGAGCGCACGCCGACAGGCCTCCAGCAGCGCGGTCGGATTCGGATGCCAGTAGAGTGTGTGCATGCTCACCAGGACGTCGAAGCTGCCCGCGCCGGGCAAAGAGTGGCGGGCGATGTCCAGGTGCTGGAAGGTCAGATGACTGCCGCGCGGCGAGCTCTTCTCACGCGCGATCTCGACCAGATGCCGCACTCCGTCGATGCCGACGACCGCGTAGCCCTCCTTGGCCAGCCGGAGACTCACGTTGCCGATGCCGCACGCCACGTCCAGCACGCGGGTGGACCGCGGCGAGCCTCCGTCGGGCACCGAGCGGGCGACGAACGCGACGATCTCCTCGAGCATCGCCTCGTACGGCGGGAAATGCGTCACCACGGCGTCGTAGGTGACGCCGTAGGTGACGGCAATCATGTGCTCGAGCGCGTCCCGAAAAGGCATACGATCTCCCGCCCTCGCCACGGCCGCGACCGGCGGAACGCCGACGAGGGGCTGCATTTGGTGTTGCGCGATCTGCCCGCGATTCACGTCGTCTGGTCCTTCCGCGCCCACACCAAGAGGCTCGCGTCCCCGAGAAACGTTCGGCGCATCTCCAGAACCGAGAACCCGGAACGCCGCACCTGGGCGGCGAATGTGTCTTCGTCCCAGTAGTGGGGGCCGACCCGCCGCCGCGCGGCCTCGAAGATCGAATTCGGCACGACCCAGAGCAGACCGTGCAGAGCCGCGGCCAGACTATCGCGCCGAGCGATATCACGCAGCGTCGACCACCGGCCGATCTGCCGCGTGTGGTTGACGAAGACGGCGTGGCCTCCGGGCTTGAGGACCCGGTAAGCCTCGCGCAGGAGCCGGTCGGGTGCCGGATGGACGTACAGCGAATGGACGCTGACGACCTGGTCGAACGACGCGTCGCGGAACGTGTTACCGCGCGCGAGCTCGCCGTGGCGGAACGCCAGATTGGACAGGTGGCGCGCGCGGCGCTTCTCCTTGGCAACCTCGACCAGCGGCGCGTAGGCGTCGAGCCCCGTCACGCTGAAGCCCGCCTCGGCGAGCGCGCAGGTCAAGTTTCCGGGTCCGCAGGCCAGCTCGAGCACGCGGACGTCCCGTCGCTCGACGCGCGCGGGAACCGCGGCCTCGACCAGGTCGCGCACCTCGGTCTGTAGCCGCTGATAGTGGCTGAAGCGCGGATAGACGTAGTCGTAGACGACCGCATAGCCGATCGACAGGAGCCGATCGAGCCACCCGCTCGGTGCGCCGACCGCCGTCGTCTTCATGTTGGTTTCCGCCACTGCCGCCGTCAGGGCCGCGGGCGCATTCGGCTGCACCCCGCGGTCTCCTAGGCTTTGCTCGCGAGGACCTTGTCGACAGCCCCTCGGAGCTCGGACGGCGTGAAGGGCTTCAACAGGATGTAGTCGAAGCCGAGGCGGGTCGCCTCATTGATGATGTCGGGAGTGCCGTGCGCGGTCATCAGCATGCAGGCCATGCTCGGGCGGATCCGTCGCGCCTGCTCGAGGACCTCGAACCCGTTCATGCCCGGCATCTTGTAGTCGACCACCAGGAGATCGAACGACTCCTTGCGGCAGAGATCGAGCGCGGTCTCGCCGCGGTTCGCGGCCCGGATCGCATAGCCCAACGCCTGCAGCACGTTGACGCAGAGGATCACGACGGGGCCGGCGTCGTCGACCACGAGGATCTTCGGCCGGGCGGACTCGGTCAATTGACCTCCAGGAGCGCCGACAGCGGTGAATCGAGCGCGGGTGACCGAAGGTCGAGGTGGCGGCTGATCTGCTCCAGACGCGCCAGCGGAATCGTCATGAACGCGTCGGCCGCCGTGGGATCGAACTGGGTGCCGGCGCCGCGCCCGATCTCTTCTAGCGCGACTGCCACCGGCCGCTTGCTGCGGTAGGGACGGTCGGACGTCATCGCGTCGAAGGCGTCGGCCACCGTGACGACGCGCGCGATCAGCGGAATGTCGTCGCCCTTGAGGCCGTCCGGGTAGCCCTTGCCGTCGTACCGCTCGTGGTGGTGGCGCACCGCCTTGGCTTCGCACGCGAGGAATTTGAGCGGCTTGAGGATCTTGTCGCCGACGACCGGATGCGTGCGGATCAGCTCGAACTCTTCTTCGGTCAGCTGCCGCGGCTTGCGCAGGATGTTGTCCATGATCACGAGCTTGCCGAGGTCGTGCAGCATGCCGGCGCGGCTCATCAGGACGACGTCGGCCGGCGCCACGCCCATCACGGTCGCGAGCTCGCCCGAGTAGAGCGACACCCGCGCCGAGTGGCCCTTGAGGTACGGATCCTTGGACTCCAGCGCGATGACGAACGACGAGATCGTGTCGATCAGATTCTTTTCGAGATTCTCGCGCAGCAAGAGCTTCTGGAGCGCGACCGCTGTCGTCTGCGCATAGCCGAGAAGAAGCGCCTTCTCGTCGGGCAGGAAGGCGCCGTGCTCGGCGCTACGTCCGATGCACAGGATGCCCATCGCGTCGCCGACGCCCGGGACCAGCGCGGCGAGCGCCTCGAAGCCGTGCTCGCGCTTGGTCAGCACGAGCGTCTCGCGGCCGCCGGTCTTCACGATATCGCCGAACGAGGCGTGCAGGAGCGTGAGGATCTGGCCGACCATCGACGGCTCGCCCAGCCGGCTCGCGTTGAACTGGCCGCTCTGATCGCGCAGGAGCATCAGCGCGCCGTCGCTCCTAAGACTCTGCATCGTGTACTCGACGACCTTCTCGGCAAACACGCTGGGCTCGAGCCCCTGCAGGGCCACCTCGCCGATGCGCGAGATCGCCTCGACGCCGCCCTGGCGGCGCGCGAGCTCTTCGGTCAGCCCCGCCGGATAGTTGACGTTGCCGTTGCCTTCCGCGCGGTCGCGCCGAAGTCGACGAATGAGCTCCTTGACCTCGGTGACCGAGAAGGGCTTGGGCAGATAGTCGTAGGCGCCGTGGCGCAGGCCGAAGACCGCTGAGTTCACCGACGGCACGCCGGTGATCAGGACGACCGGCGTCCCCGGCTGCTTGCCCTTGACCGCGCGCAGCAAGTCGAGGCCGCTCAGACCCGGCATCTTGATGTCCGAGACCACGAGGTCGAACGGATCGTCGCTCAGCTGCTCGAGGGCCTGCTCGGCGGTGCCCGCCGTCGTGACCTGGCAGCCGTTCGACGAGAACGCCGACGCGAGGAATCGGAGGACAGAGGCGTTGTCGTCGACGAGGAGTACGCGCAGCCGCTCAGCCGGCGCGCCGCCGGGGACCTGAGTCTCGCCGTCCGTCGTGCTCGTCACGGTGGCTCCTTGTTACTTCGTCGCGCCGAGCTGGCTCAGGAACTCCAGCCACTGGCGCGACAGACCGTCCTTCGGGAAGCTCAGCGACTCGAGCTCCGGACGGTCGTCGACTTCGAGACCAACCTTGCTCGCGGCTGGTTGCGAGGCCGGTTCAGCTGTCGCCGCGACAGCGGCGACCATGGCCGGCGCTTCCACAGGAGCAGCACCCTTCGTGGACTGAGCGAAGAACTGCCGACCACCGGCGGGCTGCGAGACAGGCTTTGCCCACACAGGAGCCTGGACCGCAGGAGCCGGCGCTGCGATTGGCGCCGGCGCTGCGGGCGCGGGAGCCGGGACGGGCTCGGGTACGACAACCGGCGGCGCGGCGACGACCGGCGGGGCAGCGACGACCGGCGGTGCAACAGGCTCCTCGATCAGCGTCGGGACGGCGACGACCGCCGGCGCAGCCGCGATCGGCTCCTCAACCGGGACGCTCACCTGCGAAGTCGGCTCGATCACGAGCGCACCGGCAGGCTCCGACACGTGCCCGTTCTTCGGCGCGAGCGTGGACGTGTTCTGGATGGATTCGAGCGCCAGCGCAGGCTCGGCCGGCGCAAGCGTGGCCGCCGGCGCGGGCGCCGGCTGCGGCGTCGGAGCGGTCGCGCCGACGAAGCTCACGGTCTGAAACTCGGGCACCGCCGGCGGCGTCGGGATCTCGACGATCTTCGGCTCCACGACAGGAGCGGGCGCACTCGGCGCGGCGTTGACCGGAGCGACAGGCTCAGGCGCGATCATGGTACCGACCGAGAGCTCCACTCGAACCGGTCCGGGAGCGACGGTCTTGGGCGGGTCGACCCGCTCAGGCTCGCTCGGCGCTTCGTGCTTCGGCCACTCGATCGCGGCCTTCACCGGCTCGGACTTCGCCGGCTCGACCTTCAGGGGCTCGACCGGCCGCTCGACAACCGGCGCCACCGGCGCGACCTGCCAGGCCGGCGCCACAGCGGGCGCCGCCGCCGCAGCGGCGATCGGCGTGGGCGACGAGTGCGGCTGATCGCCGTTTTTCGACTCGACGATCTTCCGAAGCCGCTCGACGAGATCGAAATACACGACGGAGGCGCCGTTCACCTCCAGGTGACGGTACTCGAAGCAATCGATCTCGAGGAAGCTGAGCTGCTTGATCCGGCGCGCGAACGCGTCGGTCATCTTTTCGAGGATGAAGAGGATGCGCGGAGGCCGCGACGACGCCTGCGCCATTGGGTAGAGCCGTCGCAGCGTGTCGGGGTACTCGAGACACCAGGAGTAGGCGTCCATCACCCGGAGGAGGAGGCCGTCGTCCGCGCTGAAGTCGAGCGCGATCAGCACCAGGGAGCCGTTCGAGTCGAGGCCGACGAGGTCGATCGCGGCCTGGCCCAGGAGGAGGCGCGAGTCGACGATCTTCAGGCCTGGCTCGACGCCCTCGGCGTTCTCGGCGACGAGCCGCTCCAAGCTGCCGATGTCTTTGACTTCCAGCTTCCTGAACGTCGGTCTCATCATTGTCTCCCCTGGCCGTGTCGGTGCGAGGCTCGCACCGAAAAGTAGCAAACGCGAGACCAAGGGTTCATCGAGTCGTAAGTCCTCGCAAAATAATCCAATTTAAGATTTCCGGCTCCGGCCTTCGTTGGCTGATTAGTTGCCAAGATTTCACTGAGCCGGGCGGCACCCATTCCGGAAAGAATGCAAATTCAGCCACTTAGACTTTTCCGGAACCTTCAGTCCCGAGTGGCGCCGAACTCACCAGTGGCGACGGACTGATCGAGACCTCACTCTTCCATCAGCTTCTTGCGAAGCGTCTGGCGTGAGATGCCGAGGATCTTCGCCGCCTTGCTCTTGTTCGATTCCACGCGCTGCATGATCTGCGCGATATAGGCGCGCTCGACCTCGGCAAGCGTCCGGGGCTCGTCCGTCGTGGCTTCCGGCACCGCCGCTTGCCGTACCTGCGTCGCGAACTGCACCGGAAGGTGCTGGGGCTCGATCAGATCAGCGCTGCCGAGGATGACGAGCCGCTCGATCAGATTCCGGAGCTCGCGGACGTTGCCCGGCCACTGGTAGCCCAACATGAGCCGCTCGGCATCAGGGTTGAATCCCTTGATGGCCTTGTGGAAGCGCGTATTGGCATCAATGACGAAGTGACGCGCCAGCGGCATGATGTCGTCACGACGCTCCCGCAGCGGCGGGATGTGGATCGGAATCACGTTGAGGCGGTAGAAGAGGTCTTCGCGAAACAGCCCCTCCTTCACGCGCATCTCGAGCGGTCGATTGGTCGCCGCGATGATGCGCAGGTCGACCTTGATATCGCGTGTGCCACCCACGCGCCGCAGAACGCGCTCTTGAAGGACGCGCAGGAATTTGGCCTGGCTGTTGAGCGACATCTCGCTGACTTCGTCGAGGAACAGCGTGCCGCGGTCGGCCAGCTCCATCAGGCCCTTCTTCGCCGCCTTGGCGTCGGTGAACGCCCCCTTCTCGTGGCCGAACAGCTCGCTCTCGAACAACGTTTCGGTGATCGCGGCGCAGTTGACTTCCATGAACGGCGAGTCCCGGCGAGAGCTCTCGTAGTGGAGCCCGCGCGCGACGAGCTCCTTGCCGGTCCCGCTCTCGCCGTGGATCAGGATCGTCGCCGCCTCGCTGCGCGCGAGCTTGCCA